>Ga0164241_10000655_pt1 | contig 56185 bp, 49 predicted proteins | sample OricomyardsoilBY_FD_108780 | JGI IMG/M metagenome (GOLD analysis project Ga0164241, IMG submission 108780) | Backyard soil microbial communities from Emeryville, California, USA - Original compost - Back yard soil (BY) | ecosystem: Environmental > Terrestrial > Soil > Unclassified | place: USA... | reverse complement strand
CGCGCAGCTGATCGCGTCGGGCACCGCGAGCAGCATCGTGCCGCGCCGCCAGTTCCCGTAGATGTGGTTGTTGCGGACGATGTTGTCGTTGCCGCCCGCGATCATCATGCCGGTCCCGACCGGGATCGAGACCTTCGACTTCACGTCCGAGCCGGGGCCGTAGACGTCGAAGTTGTTGTCGTGGACGCGGTTGCGCTCGTAGAGCGTCGAGTCCTGCGGGAAGCCCGGGTGGCCGCCGGCGTAGAACGAGTCGGTGACGAACCCGGCGCCGTTGTCGTAGACGTCGTTGTCGACGTAGCGGACCGAGTTCCCCATGGTCCCGGAGGTGCCCATGTTGTTGTGGTGGATGTCGCACCGCTGGATCAGCTGGTTGTAGCGCTGGCCGTCGTAGAAGCGCGGGTTGCGCTCGACGCCGGTGTCCGGCGCGCCGCCGGGGTAGATCCCGGAGTCGCCGCTGCCGACCGCGTCGCAGTCCTGCGTGAGGCCGTGGTCGGAGGCGAACATCAGCGTCCCGTACTCGCCGGCGTAGTAGAGCTTCACGCGGTCCTGGACGTAGCCGTCGGTCTCGAGGATGTAGATGTCGTGCTCGGCGGCGTGGCGCAGCGTCATGTTGCGCACGACGAAGCCGTCGGCGCGGTCGGCCTTCAGCGTCACGTCCTTCTTGGGCTCGATCGGGCCCTTGTTGCCCGACTCGACGCGGCCGGCGTCGAGGACGACGTCGTCCGGGCCGGGACCGGAGCCCTCGATCTGCAGGTTGCAGCGGATGCACCGGCCCTCGTTCGGGATCCCGTGCGGGTCGGGGCGGCTGGTCGGCGTGGTCGGCGGGTCCTGGCCGGGGCCGAGCGCGCGCCCGATGACCGAGACGAGCGACTGCGCGTTCGGGCAGTGGTACTGGTACTCGTAGGAGACCGCGCCCTTGCCCTTCTCCGAGGTCACGCGGTACCGGTCGCACTCCGGCGGCAGCGCGGCGACCGCCCGCGACGTGGGCTCGGTGTAGAGGCCGGGCATGACGACGACCCGGTCGTTGTTCTTCGAGGCCGTGACCGCCGGCTGGATCTCGTGGAACCGGCAGCGCTTGAACAGCTGCTTGTTGAGCGAGATCAGGCGCTTGCCGACGCGCTTGGAGACCTTGATCTTCGGCTGGGTCGGCCGCAGCTCGTACCCGCGGCTGCGCGCGGCGCCGACCGAGGCGGTCAGGAGCTTGAGCGAGTTGGGCTGGCACACGACCCGCGTGTCGCCCGGCCGCTTGCGGTCCAGCGCCGACGCGAGCGTCCGGACCTTCGGGACCGCGCCGCCCGCGGCGGGGGTCACGGTCGCGTCCGGCTCGGGGTCCGGCCAGTAGGCCGTGCGCTCGAGGTGGGCGAGGCTCGTCGCCGGGAGGGCGAGGACGCCGGCCAGGGCGACGACGAGGGCGAATGCGCGCTTCATCCCTGAAATTAGGGAGGCTGGCGCGCGCGGCGTCAAAGGGGAACCGTCGCGGGCGGTCTCCGCGCGGCGTTCAGAGTGTGCGCGCGGTCGGCGAGCGCGGGACGTCGCGCTGGTCCGGGTGCGTGCCGAGGAGGCGGTCGGCGGCGGTGTTGGTGATGCCGTGCCAGTGGCGCTCGTTCTTGAAGTGGTGCAGCCGGTGGTTGCGCCAGATCGAGCGGTAGTAGCGCGACCGCGGGCGGTACGCGGTGTGGATCAGGAAGTGGGTCCACTCGTAGGCGAGGACGAGCGCATAGCCGGTGAGGACGGCGGTGACGAGCGGCGCGAGCGGCAGCGCTCCCGGGAGCAGCGCGGCGAGGCCGGCGAAGGCGGCGACGACGGCCGGGACCGCGAGGAGCAGGAGCGCGAGCGCCTCGCTCAGCCCGAGCAGGATCAGCCCGAGGCTCGCCGGGTTCTCGTGATGCTGGCGGTGCGACGCCGCGGTCGGCAGCTCGACCGTGCGGCCGCGGAGGCGGAACGGCCGCAGGTGCAGCAGGTAGAGGTGGATCGCCCACTCGCCGAAGGGGTAGATCGCGAGCATCGCGGCGGCGGCCGCCGCGTCGCGCCAGCTCCACGCGCCGAGCGCGATCCGGCCGGCCGCGACCAGGACGACGCCCGCGGCGAGGATCCGGGGCGAGCGCTTCGCCCGGAACTCGCTCCACGCGTGTCCGATGGTCTTGACCTCGCGGCCGTAGCGGGCGGCCATCCGTGGATCGTAAGCCGCTCAGCGGCTCGCCGCCGAGCGCGGCACGCTGAGGACGCGGGTCGGCGCGAGCTTCGCGCCCGGCTTGAGCGGGCGGATCGTCCAGCGCCGCGGCAGCTCCGCGACGCCGGAGCGCAGGGTGAGCCGGAGCGTGCGGCGCTTCAGCGTGCCCGTGCCAAGCGTCCGGCCGCGGGCCGTCACCCGGACCCGCGCCGGCGCGCCCGCGACGCCGCGGGTCAGCGTCACGACGAGCCCGCGCTTCCCGGCGCGCTTGGCCACGCCGTTTCGCGTGTCGCGCGCGTCGGTGCGCGGGGCCACCGGTGGCCCCGCGTTGGCCGGGATCAGCTCCGGGAGCCCGGGCTCGGCCGCCTCGACGTCGAACAGCACCTGGTTCGCGACGGTGCCGGCGACGGCGCTCTGGTTGGCGACGATCAGCCGCGTCCCGAGGAACGCGGCGCTCGACGGCGAGTCGAACGGGACGCCGGAGCCGTTGTCGCCGGTGCCGGGCGTCTTCGGGAACCGCTCCTCCGTGCCGTCCGGCGCGACGCGCACGAGCTGCGCGGAGAGCCCGACCTCGGCGACGTAGACGGCGCCCGACTTCGCGATCGCGAAGCCGTCGGGCAGCGAGCCGGCCGCGCTCTCCCAGCGCTGCTCGAGCCCGCCCGGGCCGCCGGTGACGGTGAACGGGACGTAGTAGAGCTTGCCGGTGGTCGGGTTCGCCAGGCCGCCCACGCCGAGCGACGACGCCTGCGTGAACAAGAAGCCCTTCTCGTCGGCGGTGAGCGCGATGCCGGCGGTGCCGAAGAGCTGGCCGTCGAGGCGCCGGTCGGCGAGCCAGATCTCCGGCGTGCCGCCGCCCGGCGGCACCTTCCAGATCACGGCCTGCGCGTAGTCGGTGACGTAGAGCGAGCCGTCCGGGCCCCACGCCGCGTAGTCGGCGAACGGCTTGGAGTCGTGCAGGGTCGGCTGGCACGCGGTGACCGGCGCCCCGCTCGAGCAGATCGGGACGTCCGGGAACTCGGCGTAGGTGGCGATCGACCCGGTCTTGGGGTCGAGGATCAGCGCCCGCGACGGCGTCCGGTCGAGCAGCACGAGCCGGCCGGCGGCGTCGCTGGTGGCGACCTGCACGCCGTGCTCGGCGCCGAGGTCCTGGCCGGTCACCGTCCACTCGCCGGCGGGCTTGCCGGCGCCGTCGAAGGCGAGGACCTTCGACGGCAGCCTGTCGCCGTTGGGGTTCACGTAGGTGCCCTCGAACACCGTGCCGTCGGGGCGCACGTACGCGTGCGCCGGGAAGCCGGGCGCGGGCACGTGCGCGAAGACCTTCGTGTCCCAGCGTGCGCGGTCGGCGGCGTTCGCGGGGCCGGCCGGGGCGATGGCGAGCGCGGCCGCGGCGGCCAGCGCGACGCTCCCGCGCGCCGCGCGCCACAGGCCGCGCGAACCGCGGCCACCGTCGATGAACGCCGTCATGACGGCGGGCCTACCCCGGCGGGGTGCGATGCCGAACGTCATCGCCGCCGCGCGGGCTCCGGCGCGCCGAGCGCCATCCGTCCGGCCGATGGGAACGCCAGCCGAATGCGAGTAGGTTCGGAGGTCGATGCCGAACGGGACCCGGATCCGGTTGCTGGAGGTCGAGCCCGACCTCGCGCGGCACCTGTCCGAGGAGGAGCGGATCGCGGCGACGCAGCTCACGGTCCCGGTCGAGGAGGTCGCGACCGGCCCGATCGACGTGGACGCCCTGCTCGGCGGCACGTCGGCGTTCGGCGCGCTCGTGCTCGAGGGCCTGATCCTCCGCGACCTCGTCATCGGCGAGCACGCCGGCCTGCGGCTGCTCGGCCCGGGCGACCTCCTCTCGGAGTCCTCGGAGCCGGCGTCGATGCTGCTCGCCTCCGCCGGCTACTCGGCGGCGTCGCGCTCGCGCGTGGCGCTGCTCGGCAACGAGGTGCTCGTCGCGGCGCACCGCTGGCCGCGGCTCGTCGCCGGCTTCTACGCCCGCGCGACGGAGCAGGCCGAGCGCGTCGCGGTGCAGCTGGCGATCTGCCAGCTCCCGCGCGTCGAGGACCGGATCCTGGCGCTGCTGTGGCTGCTGGCCGAGTCGTGGGGCCGCGTCACCGCGGTCGGCACGACGCTGCCGCTCTCGCTCACGCACGAGACCCTCGGCGGGCTCGTCGGCGCCCGCCGCCCGACCGTGACGCTCGCGGTCGGCGAGCTGGTGCAGCGCGGCGCGGTCGTCCGCCAGGGCCGCGGCTGGCTGCTGCTGGAGCGCCCGAGCGTGAACGGCGGCGCGCCGGCGAGCGTGCAGCTCCCCGAGCTGCTCGGCGCCGGCGGCACGCGGTGGGGGGTGCGCGACGGGTCGCCGCCTCCGGCGCCCGCGATCGTCGGCGGCCCGGGCGACGGCGTCGGCGAGATCGCGGCGAACGTCGCGCGGCTGCGCACGCGTCACCGGGCGCTGAGCGCGCGGCTGCCGGTCGAGCTCGCGCGGGCCGCCGACTCGCGCCGGCGCAGCGTCGAGATCCGCGAGCAGGTCCGCGAGAGCCGCCGGCGCCGCGACGCCGAGTAGGCCCGCCCGCCCGGCTCAGGCCGCGGCGGGCTCCATCAGCACGATCACGCCCAGGCGGTCCTCGAGGTCGGCGGGGCCGTAGGCCAGGCAGGTGACCCGGCAGGCGAACGCCTTGCCGCGCCGGTTGGTGGCGTCGAGCATCGTCTCCACGCGGTCGGACTCGCCGGTGACGCAGGCGCGCAGCTGCGCCTTGAGCTGCTCGACCGGCAGCCCGAAGTCGAGCCCGAGGAAGTGGTGGTCCTCGACGTCGGCGTCGGTCAGGCCCCAGAGCTCGCGCGCCTGGTCGTTCCAGATCTGGACGTGCATGCGGCGGTCGAGCACCGCGACGGCGAGGCCGACCGTGGCGAGGATCGTCTCGAGGAACGCGTTGACGTCGTTGAGCTCCGCGGTCCGGGTGCGGAGCTCGTCGTTCATCGTCTCGAGCTCCTCGTTGGTGGACTGCAGCTCCTCGTTCGTGGTCTCGAGCTCCTCGACCGTGGACTGGAGCTCCTCGTTGGTCGTCTCGAGCTCCTCGTTGGTGGACTGGAGCTCCTCGTTGGTCGTCTCGAGCTCCTCGACCGTGGACTGCAGCTCCTCGTAGGCCGCCTCGAGCTCGCGCTTGGAGCGCTCGAGCGCCTCGGTCAGCAGGTGGGCGCCGGTGACGTCGACGTAGGTGATGCTCGTGCCGACGACGGCGCCGTCGACGGACAGCGGCGCGAGGCGGACGTCGAGGACGCGGTCGGCCCCCTTCCCGGTGCTCCAGCGCACGCCGTCGATCGCGGCCGTGTGCCCGTCGCCGTCGAGGCGGTCGAGGTGCGGGCGCAGCTCGAGCGGCCGGTAGGACAGCTCGAGGTCGTGGATCGGCCGGCCGATGTCGGCGGGGACGAGGCCGAACATCCGCCGCGCGTGGTCGTTGGCCATGACCAGCGCGCCGTCGCGATCGATCACGGCCTGGGCGCCCGCGGCGAGGTCGAACGCGCTCTCGCGCAGGCTCTCGGCGAGCGACGTCGGGAGGTCGAGCTCGGCGGCCGCGGCGCGGGCGCGAGCGCCGTCGCGCTTGGCCGGGCTGAGGATCTTGCGGAAGACGCGGCGCTTGAGGTCGACCGGCACGAACAGCCCGCCGTGGGTGAGCAGCATCTCGGACTTGCCGAGCACGAGGACGCCGTCGTCGTCGAGCGCGAAGTGGAACCGGCGCAGGATCCGCCCCTGCGTCTCGGCGTTGAAGTACATGAGCGCGTTGCGGCAGACGAGCAGGTCGATGCGCGAGATCGGCGCGTCCTGCACGAGGTCGTTGCGGCCGAAGATCACCGAGCGGCGGAGGTCCTTGCGGAACACGAAGCGCTGGTCGGAGCGCTCGAAGTACCGCTCGAGCGCGTCGGGTGGGACGTCCTCGACCTGGCGGGGGAGGTAGACGCCGTGACGCGCGGTGTCGAGCGCGTCGGCGTCGACGTCGGTGGCGTAGATCTTCACGCGGTCGCGGAACTCGGCCTCGCCGAGCGCGGTCGCGAGGACCATCGCCACCGTGTAGGCCTCCTCGCCCGAGGCGCACGCGGCGCACCAGACCCGCAGCGGCGAGCCCGGCGGGCGGGCCGCGATGAGCGGCGGCAGGATCTCGTTGGCCAGGTGCTCCCACGTCTGCGGGTCGCGGAAGAACCCGGTGACGTTGATGAGGATCGTGTTGAACAGCGCCTCGTACTCGTCCTGCTGGAGCTCGAGGTAGTCGACGTACTCGTCGTGGGTCTTGACGCCCACCTCGCTCATCCGCTTGGCGACTCGCCGCTCGATGCTCGAGCGCTTGTAACCGGTGAAGTCGAAGCCGCGGGTGCGCTTGACGAAGTCGAGGAGGTGCTCGAGGCCGGCGGGGTTCGGGGCGATGTCGGTGGCGGTGGGCTCCACCCGTCCCACACTACGCCGGGGTGGGGGGAGCGGCGCGGGTAGCGGGGTTGGTAAGCAACGTCCGCGCGCGGTGTTCGAACGCGGACGTGACGCTTACCTCCGAGGTAGGTGCCGCGCGGCGGGCGCCGCGTTAGCCTCGGCGCATGAGCGCCACCGCCGTCAGCGTGGGGCCGCTGCTGCGGGACTGGCGCCGGCGGCGGAGGCTGAGCCAGCTCGACCTCGCGCTCGACGCTGGGGTCTCCGCCCGGCATCTGAGCTTCGTCGAGACGGGGCGCTCGCGGCCGAGCGCCGAGATGGTCCTGCACCTCGCCGAGCGGTTGGAGGTCCCCCTGCGCGATCGCAACCAGCTGCTGCTCGCCGCGGGCTACGCGCCGCGCTACGAGCAGCACGACTACGACGACCCCGCGATGGCGCCGGTGCGCGACGCGGTCGCGCTGATCCTCGAGGGCCACGAGCCGTATCCGGCGGTGGTCGTCGACCGCGCGTGGGAGATGATCGCCGGCAACCGCGCGGTCGCGATGCTGCTGGAGGGCGTCGATCCCGAGCTGCTCGCGCCGCCGGTCAACGTGCTCCGGCTGAGCCTGCATCCGGCGGGCATGGCGCCGCGGATCGTCAACCTCGGCGAGTGGCGCGCGCACCTGCTCGAGCGGCTCGGGCGCCAGGTGGCGATCACCGCCGACCCCGCGCTGCGGTCGCTGCTGCACGAGGTCCGCGCGTACCCGGCGCCGGACGGCGGGGAGGTCCCCGAGGCGAGCCCGGGCATCGATCTCGCGGTGCCGCTGCGCCTGCGGGCGCCCGGCGGCGGCGAGCTCGCGTTCATCGGCACGGTCGCCACGTTCGGCACGGCGATCGAGGTGACCGCGAGCGAGCTCTCGATCGAGTCGTTCTTCCCGGCTGATCGTGCGACCGCCGATGCGGTTCGCGCGTATGCCGCGCGCCTCTAGGCGCTATCGCGCGGGTAACGGGTGGCCGCAACGGGGTCGCCGCGGGTGGCCCAACGGGGTCGCCGCAACGCGCGGCACGCGCCCCCGCGCGGGTCAGACGGGGCGCGGGCGGCGGAAGCGCTGGATCGCCAGGAAGCCGAGGCCGGCGACCAGGCCCCAGAACGCGCCGGTGATGCTCAGCGCCTCGATCCCGGAGGCGCTCACGACGAAGGTCACGATCGCGGCGTCGCGCAGCTCGCCCTCGGCGGCGACCGCGGTCCCGAGCGCGGAGCCGAGCGGGCCGAGGAGCGCGAGGCCGGCGACCGTCTGGATCAGCAGCGGCGGGGAGGCGGCGATCAGCGTCGTCGCGACGCCGGCGCAGAGGCCGAGCGCGATCAGCACGCCGCCGGCCGTGACCGAGGCGATCCAGCGGCGCTTGGGGTCCGGGTGGGCGTCGGGGCCGGCGGCGAGCGCGGCCGTGATCGCCGCGAGGTTCACCGCGTGCGCGCCGAACGGGGCGCCGGCGGCGGACGCGGCGCCGGTCGAGAGCAGCAGCGGCCGCAGGTTCGGCCGGTAGCCGTAGCTGGCCAGCACGCCCATCCCGGGGATGTTCTGGGACGCCATCGTGACGAGGAACAGCGGGATCCCGATGCTCACGATCGCGCCCGCGTCGAACGACGGCATCGTCGCCGTCAGCGTCGGCAGCAGGACGCGGCCGCCGGCGATCGTCTCGGTCGCGGCGACGACGACCGCGGTGGCGGCGAGCGCGCCGGGCACCGCCCAGCGCCGCGCGAAGCGCATCAGCAGCAGCCACACCGCGACGACCGGCCCGGCGCGGCCGGGCAGCTCGACGACCGCCTTCGCCGGGCTCAGGCAGATCGGCAGCAGGACGCCGGCGAGCATCGCGCTCGCGACGGGGACCGGGATCGCGGCGATCCAGCGGCCGAGGGCACCCCACAGGCCGGAGAGGAACACGAGCACCCCGGCGACCACGAACGCGCCCAGCGCGGCGGAGTAGCCGCCCGGGACGTGGCCGACGGAGATCAGCAGCGCCGCGCCCGGCGTCGACCAGGCGATCGACACGGGCGTCCGCAGCCGCAGGCCGATGACGATCCCGAGCGCGCCCGCGGCGATGCACAGCGTGAGCAGGCCCGACGACGCCTGCGCCTCGCTCGCGCCGACGGCCCGCAGCCCCGCGAGGACGACCGTGAACGCTCCGGCGAAGCCGACCACGGCCGTGACCATGCCCGCGAGCAGCGGTGCGGAGAGGTCGGATCCACGCGCGCGCGACACCGCGGGCAACCCTACGGGCTGCGCGCGGGGGTGGCGCTCTTCTAGGCTGCGCCTCGATGTCGAACCCTTCCTGTCGCATCTGCAACGGCTCCACCGTCCTCGCCTTCCGCGGGCGCGAGGGTGGCGGCAGCTTCGCCCCCACCTGCCACGAGCCGGGCGCCCACGGCGACCTCTTCCGCTGCGTCGAGTGCGACACCGTCCAGCAGCCCTCGCTGCCGGCCGGCGAGCAGCTCCACGACCTCTACCGGGTCATGGAGGACGACGGCTACCTGGCCGAGGAGGAGGGTCGCCGCCGCACCGCGCGGCGCCTGCTCGACCTGCTCGAGCCGCACGTCGAGGGGAGCGCCCGCCGGCTGCTCGAGCTCGGCTGCGGGCACGGGCTGCTGCTCGACGAGGCGCGCGCCCGCGGCTACGACGGCCTCGGCCTCGAGCTGGCGCGCGACGCCGCCGTCTACGCGCGCGAGACGCTCGGGCTCAACGTCCTCGAGATCCCGGTCGAGCACCCGGAGCTCGACGGCGAGCGCTACGACGCGATCGTCCTCGCCGACGTGATCGAGCACCTCGACGATCCCGTCGCCGCGATCGACCGCTGCGTCGAGCTGCTCGCGCCGGGCGGCTCGCTGCTGATCGTCACGCCCGACCCGTCGTCGCGGACCGCGCGGCTCGCCGGCCGCCGCTGGTGGGGCTACCTGCCCGCCCACTACTGCCTGATCCCGCGCGCGACGCTGCGCGAGCTCGTCGCGGCCCGCGGGCTCGTGATGACCGAGGACGTCGGGCTCGTCCGCTCGTTCACGCCGGCCTACTGGCTGGCGGGGCTGGGCGAGCGCGGCGGCGCGCTCGGCAGCGTGATCGGCCGCGCGGCGCGCGCGCTCCCGAGCTCCGCGCACCTGACGCTGTCGCTCGGCGACGAGATGGTCGTGCTCGCGCGGCGCGTCGAGGTCGAGCAGCCGAAGACGCCGCTCGTCCGCGACCGCGGCGGCTCGCCGAAGGTCCACGCGGTGCTGCCGGCCTACAAGGCGGCGCGCACGATCCACCAGGTCGCGCACGAGATGCCCGAGGGCGTCGTCGACCGCGCGCTCGTCGTCGACGACGCGAGCCCGGACCGCACGGTCGACGCGGCGCTCGAGGCCGGCTTCGAGGTGCTGCGCCACCCGACCAACCGCGGCTACGGCGCGAACCAGAAGACGTGCTACGTCCGCGCCGCCCGCGACGGCGCCGACGTCGTCGTGATGATCCACGGCGACAACCAATACGACCCGAGCCTCGTGGCGGCGATGGTCAAGCCGATCCTCGATGGGGAGGCCGACGTGGTGATGGGCTCGCGGCTGCTGCAGGACGAGGCGATCGCCAGCGGGATGCCGCGCTGGCGGTGGCTGGGCAACCGCTTCCTGTCGTGGGCCGAGAACCACGCGTTCGACCGGAGCTGGTCGGAGTACCACACCGGCTACCGGGCGTTCTCGGTCGACTTCCTGCGCACGATCCCGTTCCTGCGCAACTCCGACGACTTCGTCTTCGACCAGGAGATCTACGCGCAGATCGTCGCCCGCAACGCGCGCGTGGTCGAGCTCGCGATCCCGACCCGGTACTTCCTCGAGGCGTCCGGCGTCTCGTTCCCCGACAGCGTGGTCTACGGGCTCAAGACGCTGCGGGTGCTCGGGCGGTTCCTCGTCGACAAGCGGCGGCGGCGCTGGCCGCTGCTGCGCCGCCCCGCCCTCGACATCGTGCCGTTCCGCGAAGCGGCGGCCGAGGCCGAGGGAGAGGTCACGCACCGCTGATCCTGCTGCTGGTCAAGCTGACGCTCGCGCCCGCGTGCGTTGCCGCCGCCTCGCTGGCCGCGCGCCGCTGGGGGCCGCGGGTCGGCGGGCTGATCGGCGGCACGCCGGTGGTCGGCGGGCCGATCCTGCTGGTCCTCACGCTGCAGCACGACGCGCGCTTCGGCAGCGAGGCGGCGACCGCGTCGATCGCGGGGCTGATGCCGGTCGCGATCTACATCCTCGTGTTCGCGCAGCTGGCGATCCGGGGCGTCGGCGCGATCGGGTGCGTGCTCGGCGGCTGGGCCGGCTTCCTGGCCGGCGTCGCGGTGCTGTCGGCGTTCGCGCTGTCGCCGATCCCGGCGTTCGCGCTCACGTGCGCCGCATTCGCCCTCGCGCTGCGGCTCCTGCCGCACCCACCGGCGTCGGCCGCCTCCGGCGCGGCGCCGCCGACACCCCCGAGCTGGGACATCCCGGTGCGGATGGTGGCGGCGGCGGTGATGGTCCTCGTGATCAGCGCCGTCTCGGCGTCGCTCGGCTCGCACCTCAGCGGCCTGCTCGCCCCGTTCCCGATCATCACCGCGGTCCTCACCGGCTTCACGCTCCACCACGCCGGGCCGGCGCCGCTGGTGCCGATGCTGCGCGGGTTCCTGATCGGCTTCTACGCGTTCGCGTCGTTCTCGCTGGTGGTCGGGCTGGCGCTCCCGGGCTGGTCGATCGCGGCGGCGTTCGCGCTCGCGGTCGTGGCGGCGGTCGCGACGGCGGGCACCACGCGCCTGATCGCCGCGCACGCCGCCCGGTGACGCGGACTGGCATAGCCTGCTCCGCGCGGCCGGCTCGCGGCTCGCGATCGAGCCGCTCCCGCCCGCGGTGCGCGAGGCGCTCGCGCCGATGATCGGCACGGGCGACCCGCGCTTCGCGCGACTCGCCGAAGCGCAGCGGCGGGCGGCCTGAGGGGAACCGGCGCTCGCACACGCATCTGTGTGCCAACCTCTTGTGCATGTTGAGCGGGAGGCTCGGACTGCGGAGTGGGATGCTGGGCGCGTTGGCGGCGGTGTGGCTGATCGCCGCGCCGGCGGCGCACGCGGAGTTCGGCGTGACCAAGTTCGACGCGGGCACGTGCGCGAAGAACACGGAGCCGGCGCCCCAGTGCACGCCGCAGTCGACGACGGACTACTTCTTCCAGCAGTCGGCGGGGCATCCGGAGTTCGGGATCACCGACTTCGCGTTCACCACGACGGCGCCGCTCGGCATGCCCGACGGGGCCGTCAAGAACGTGCGCGTCGACCTGCCGCCGGGGCTCAGCGTCAACCCGGAGGCGACGCCGAAGTGCACCAAGGAGGAGCTCACGAGCAGCCAGGGCTGCGCGGCCGACACGCAGGTGGGCGTCAGCTACCTGCGCGCGATCTCCGGCCTGGTCCCGGTGTGGGTCAACGCGCCCGTCTACAACATCGTCCAGCCCGACGGGATGCCGGCGCTGTTCGCGTTCAAGATCCCGGTCATCGGCGTCCTGCCCGAGGTCGTCGACCCGGTCTACATCGAGGGCGGCGTCGCCTGGGACTCCGACTACCACGAGTCCTTCGACATCCGCAACGTGCCGCCGACGATCCCGCTCGTCGAGTCGCGGCTCGTGTTCGACGGGCACGCCGGGGACGGGACGTTCATCACGCTGCCGAGCCCGTGCGAGGGCCCGCAGACCACGAACCTGCGGGTCGAGTCGCAGGTCGGCGAGCTGAAGTCCTACTCCTCGACGACCCCCGTCGGCGTCACCGGCTGCGCCGACATCCCGTTCGCGCCGACGGTCGGCATCTCGTCCGACACGAGGGCCGCGGGCGCGCCCGCCGGCGTCACGATCGACGTCCAGGTGCCGCAGAACCCGGACGGCAAGGACAAGCCGAACGCCTCGACGCTGCGGGACGTCGCCGTCACGCTCCCCGAGGGCATGGCGATCAACCCGTCGGCGGCGACCGGCCTGGAGGGCTGCTCCGACGCGCAGCTCGGGATCGGCACGACCGCGCCGGTCGCGTGCCCCGCCGGCTCCGAGATCGGGACGTTCTCCGTCGAGACGCCGGTGCTGCCGGAGCACGCGCTCTCCGGCAAGGTCTTCCTGGGCACGCCGCGCAGCGGCGACCCGCTGTCGGGCGACGAGTACCGGCTGATGCTCGACGCCGAGTCGCCGCGCTACGGCGTGTCGGTGCGGCTGCTCGGCCACGTGCGCGCCGACCCGGTCACCGGCCGCCTGACGGCGTCGTTCACCGATAACCCGCAGGTCCCGGTCAACCTCATCCGCGTCGCGCTGCGCGGCGGGCCGCGCGCGCCGCTCGTCAACCCGCGCCGCTGCGGGACGCCGAGCGTGAGCGCCGACCTCACCGGCTGGAGCGGCAAGGTCGTGACCGCGACCGCGCCGTACCCGGTCGACGCGTCGTGCTCCGACCCCAACACGTTCGCGCCGTCGCTCTCCGCGGCGCCCTCGACCCCGAAGGCGGGGGCGAAGCCGTCGTTCACGCTGACCATCGGCCGCACCGACAGCGACCAGACGCTCGGCAAGCTCGACGTCTCGCTCCCGCCGGGGCTCGTCGCCAAGACGGCCGGGATCCCGCTGTGCCCGAACGACCGCGCCGACGCCGGCACGTGCGACGAGGGGAGCCGGATCGGCTCGACCTCTGTCACGGCGGGCGCGGGGTCGGAGCCGTTCGGCCTCGGCGGGCGCGTCTACCTCACCGGTCCGTACCGGGACGCGCCGTACGGGCTCTCGGTCGTGGTCCCCGCGGTGGCCGGGCCGTTCGACCTGGGCACGGTCGTGGTCCGCGCCTCGATCTACGTCGATCCCGTCGACGCGCACGTGCGCGTCGTCAGCGAGCAGCTCCCGACGATCCTCGACGGCGTGCCGCTGCTGGTGCGCAGCGTCGGCGTGACGATCGACCGGCCCGACACGATGCGCAATCCGACGAGCTGCGCGCCGATGGCGATCGGCGCGACCGTCTCCTCGAGCGAGGGCGGCAGCGCCAAGCCGTCGACGCCGTTCACCGCGACCGAGTGCGCCGCGCTCGGCTTCGCGCCGAAGATCGGGATCGCGCTCACCGACTCGCGCGAGACCCTCGACGGCAAGCATCCGGGCGTCGACTCGACGGTCACGCAGGCGGCGGGCCAGGCGAACATCCACCAGGTCCAGGTCGCGCTGCCGACGAGCCTCGCGCTCGACCCCGAGAACGCCGAGTCGCTCTGCGAGTACGCCGACGGGCTCAAGGGCACCTGCCCCGCGAGCTCGATCATCGGCTCGGCGACCGCGGTCTCGCCGCTGCTCCCGACGCCGCTGAGCGGCCCGGTCTACTTCGTCAAGGGCGTCCGCTTCAACGCGAAGGGCGCGCCGATCCGGACGCTGCCGACGCTGCTGCTGCGCCTCAAGGGCGACGTCGCGCTGGATATCCGGGCGTCGACCGAGGTCGATTCCAAGAACCGGCTCGTGACGACGTTCGCGAGCCTTCCGGACGCGGCGGTCTCCTCGTTCCGGCTGAAGCTGCGGGGCGGCAAGCACGGGATCCTCGTGGTCACGCACGCGAAGGACCTGTGCGCCGGCAAGCAGGTGGCGAGCGTCGTCTCGGCCGGCCAGAACGGCAAGCAGACGAACGTCCCGACGACGCTCGGGACACCGTGCCCGGCGTCGCCGAAGGTCGGCCGCGCTCGCGCGCTCTCCGGCCAGCGCGGCGTCCGGCTCAGCGTCCGCGCGCCCGCCGCCGGGCGGCTCGTCCTCAAGGGCGCGAGCGGCCGGCTGGCGTCGGTGACGAAGAAGGTCTCCAAGGCGGGGACGGTCAGCGTGACGCTGCGCTGGACGAAGGCCGCCAAGCGCAGCGCCGCGCGCCACCGCGCCGGGGTCTCCGAGCGCGTGAGCGTCCGCTTCGTCGCGCGCAGCGGCGCCGGCCGCACCGTCCGCAGCAACGCGGTGCGGCTCCGCCATCGGTAGCGGCTAACACGTTTAGCTAAGGTCGGGAGGGCGGCAGGCGCCTTTCGACTCCCCGGAGCGACTTCCCCATTCCCTGCCGCCTGAAGGTCCTCGTCGTCCTCGTGCTCGCCGCGCTCGCGGTGGCGCCCGCGGCCGGCCACGCCACGTCCAAGAAGCCCTGCAAGCCGGGGCCGAACGTCGGCTGCCCGTTCCGGCACCTCGACGGCCGCGACTTCGCCGGCCTCGAGCTGTGGCACTCGTTCTGGGAGCGCGCGTCGCTCGCCGGCGCGTCGTTCAAGCACAGCGACCTGTTCGGCGCCGGCTTCAAGGACGCGCGGCTGACCAAGGCCGACCTCAGCTTCGGCAACCGCACCCGCGCCAACTTCCGCAACGCCAACCTCAGCGACGCGAACCTCGCGCACGCCGACTTCTACGGCTCGAACCTGCGCAACGCGAAGCTGCGGCGCGCGACGTTCGACGGCACCAAGTTCGACGCCGTCGACCTCAGCTACGCCGACCTCACCGGCGCTCGGATCCGCAACTCGAGCTTCGCCGGCGCGAAGCTCTGCCACACGATCCAGCCGAACGGCAAGGAGCGCAACAACAACTGCACGGCGGCCGACCGCGCCCGCGGCAAGGGCAAGGCGAAGGGCACCGGCGGCTCCGGGAAGTGGAACACGTCCACGATCCCCGGACGCGAGAAGGGCTGACGCCGCGGCTCAGGTCCGCGGCGCGGAGACGACGAACGCGCCGAGCTCGGCGGCGGGCACCGGCTTGGCGATCAGGAAGCCCTGGGCGAAGTCGCAGCCGTGCTCGCGCAGCCAGTCGAGCTGCTCGGCGGTCTCGACGCCCTCGGCGACGACCTCGACGTCGAGCGCGCGCGCCATCGACAGCACCGCCGAGACGATCGCCGTGTCCTCGGAGTCGGCGCCGAGCTCGCGGATGAACTCGCGGTCGATCTTCAGCGCGTCGATCGGGAAGCGCTTGAGGTAGCTCAGCGACGAGTAGCCGGTGCCGAAGTCGTCGAGCACGAGCCGCACGCCGAGCGCCTTGAGGTCGCGCAGCACCGCCAGCGAGGCGTCGCCCTCCTCGAGCAGCACGCTCTCGGTGATCTCGAGGTCGATCAGCGACGGGTCGGCGCCCGTCGTCTCGAGCGCCCGCGCCAGCACGGTCGCCACGTCCGAGCGCGAGACCTGGTGCGGCGAGAGGTTGATCGAGACGCGCGGGTTGCCGCCCGCCCGCACCCACGCGGCGGCCTGGCGGCACGCCTCGCCGATCACCCACGCGCCGAGCGGCACGATCAGCCCGGTGTCCTCGGCGACGTCGATGAACTCCGAGGGCGGGAGCATCCCGCGCTCCGGGTGGCGCCAGCGCACGAGCGTCTCGGCTCCGATGAACGCGCCGCGCGCGAGCGACAGCACCGGCTGGTAGACGAGCTGCAGCTCGTCGTCGCGGATCGCGCGGCGCAGGTCGGCCTCGACCTCGAGGCGCTGCACGAGCTTCGCGCGCATCGCCGCGTCGAACAGCTCGAAGCGGCCGCGGCCGGCGCCCTTGGCGCGGTACATCGCGGCGTCGGCGTCGCGGAGGATCTCGGTCGCGGTCGCGCGGCCGCCCTCGACGAACACCACGCCGACGCTGACGCTCACGTAGTGGCGGCGCTCGCCGAGCTCGAACGGGAGGCCGAACGCGGCGGTGATCCGCTCGGCGATCCGGATCGCCTCGGTCGCCGACTCGAGGTCCTCGCAGAGGATCACGAACTCGTCGCCGCCGAAGCGCGCGACGGTGTCGGCGGGCCGCAGCGCCTGGCGCAACCGCGGCGGCAAGGCGACGAGCAGCTCGTCGCCGGCCTCGTGCCCGAGGCTGTCGTTGACGCTCTTGAAGTCGTCGAGGTCGCAGAAGTAGACGGCGAGGCCGGCGTCCGGGCGCTCCGCGCGGGTGAGCGCGTGCCCGAGGCGGTCGAGGAACAGCGCGCGGTTCGGGAGGTCGGTGAGCGGGTCGTGCAGCGCCTGGTGCTCGAGCCGCTGCTCGGCGGCCCGGCGCTCGGTGATGTCGCGGATCGCGTTGGAGACGAGAACGCCGTCGACGGTCCGCAGCGGGCTGCTCGTGACCTCGACCGGGAACTCCCCGCCGTCGGCGCGCCGCGCGTGGCCCGGCTCGGGGAGGAGGATCGCGGCGGGCCGGCCGATCAGCTCGTCGCGCTCGTAGCCGAACAGCTTCAGCGTCTGCGTGTTGACGAGCACGATCGCGCCGCCCTCGTCGACGAGGATCATCGCGTCGGGCGCGGACTCGACGAGCGTCCGGAAGCGCTCCTCGGCGAGCCGGTGCTCGGTCACGTCCTGGGCGGTGCCGAGCATCTTGACCGGCGTGCCGTCGGCGTCGGTGACGACCCGCCCGTGGCTGTCGATCGTGCGCACCTCGCCGTCGGGGCGGGTCGCGCGGTGCTCGAACGCGAACGGCGTCCCGGCCGCGAACGCGCGCTGGACGGCGGCGTCGACCATCGCGCGGTCGTCGGGGTGGATGCGCTCGAGGTAGGACTCGTAGGTGGCCTCGAACGTCTTCGGGTCGACGCCGAAGATCAGGCACAGCTCGTCGGACCACCAGATCCGGTCGGCGCCGATCTCCCACTCCCAGCTGCCGATGTGCGCGAGCCCCTGCGCCTCCGCGAGCGCGTGCTCGGACTCGGCGAGGCGCGCGAGCGCGGTCTCGGCCCGCTCCCACTCGCTGCGCATCGCCGCGACCATCAGCCCGGTCATCGCCGCGAGCGCGACGAACACCTGGGCGCTGAGGAGGTCGCCCGACAGGACCTGGCCGCCGGTCGCGAACGGGCCGTCCTCGTTGGCGGTGAACCCGACGGCGAAGCCGGAGACGATCAGCGCCGAGGCGACCGCGCCGCGCTGGCCGAAGCGCATCGCCGCGATCACGATCAGCGGGAAGACCGGGTAGGCGAGCGTGACGCCCTCGTCGAGCACGAGGAGCGTGACGACCGCGAGCACGGCGACGAGCGCGCTCGCCTCGGCCACGCGCGCGGCCTGTGGCGTGCGTCGGAAGCCCTCGGCGACGATCAGCGCGGCGGGGGCGACGAGGAGCATGCCGGTGAGGTCGCCGAGCCACCACACGCGCCACGTCGACCACAGCTCGTCGGAGTGCACGACGCCGCTCGCCCACAGGCTGCTCGAGCCGATCGTGGCGTTGAGCGCGGTGCTGACCGCGGCGCCGAGGATCGCCAACGCGACGACGTCGCGCACGCGGCGCAGCGCCGGGTCGAAGCTCGCCCGGCGCAGGAGGAGGACGCCGAGCGACGAGGAGAGCGCGTTGCCGAGCGCGATCGCGGCGGCGGTCCCGAGCGCGCTGTCGCCGGTGGCGTTCGCGGCGAACGCCCCGATCGCGATCGCCGGCGCGGCGCGGTAGCCGAACAGCCAGACCGACGCGATCGCGACCCCGGCCGGCGGCCAGACCGCCGACACGATCGCGTTGTCGCCCGAGAACGACAGCCCGAGCTTGGCGACGCCGAAGTACACCAGCGCCACGCCGACGAGCATGAGGCCGCGACCGCCTGGACTGCGCTCGACTGGAACCGCCGACAAACGCCCCTCCATGGACGGACCGGACTCGAATTGGCGAGGCGCGGAGGATATCCGGCGCGGCCGATGGTCGGGAAGCCGTCCCGCCGCTCGAGGCGATCCGCCGGCTGCCGGCCGCCTGAGCGGCGCAGCAGCCGACGGCGGTCGCCTCAGTGCGTCACTTCTTCGACGACGTCTTCTTGGTCTTCTTCTTCGGCTTTGCCTTCTTCTTGGGCGGCCCGGAGGAGGTCACGACGTTGACCTTGGTGTTGTTCGGCAGGCCGATCTTCTTGCCGGGCGTGGTCGAGATCACGAGGCCCTTGCCGACGGACTTCGACGCCTTCTTCGTGACCTTGCCGAGCGTGCAGTTCAGCGCCGGGAGGAGCTGCTTGACGAACGTCAGCGAGAGGCCCTTGAGGCTGACGATCGTGCACGTCGGCAGCGGTGGCGCGGCCGCGACCGGCACGGGGTCGACCGTGAGCGTGGCGGTGGCGGAGTTGTCGCCGGCGTTCGGATCGGAGAGCGGCGTCGAGACCTTCCCGGTCGTGGCGTAGCTCCCGGCGGAGGGAGCGGAGACGACGATCACGACCGGTGCGCTCGAGCCGGCCGCGAGGCCGGTGATCGTGCACGACACGTCCTGCCCGGAGGTCGAGCAGTCGCCCGCTCCCGCTGCGGCCGACAGCACGCTGATCCCGGCGGGCACCGAGGCCTTGAACGTGATCGGGGTCTTGCCGGGGCCGTTGTTCTTGACCGAGAAGCCGTACGCGGCCGCGCCGCCGGCCGTGATCTTCGCGGGTGTCGTGGTGGCGGTGATGCTCGTGTCGGAGGACTGGGCGAGCTCGGCGGAGACGTTCACCAGGTAACCCGCGCCGTTGGCGGACAGGGAGTAGGTCCCGCCGATCGTCGGTGTGCCGAACGCGCCTCCGGAGACGACCTCCGCGACCGGTGTGCCGCCGCCGGCGTACATGCAGAAGGAGCTCGAGTCTCCGGTGATCGCGAGGACGTCACCACTGTCGACGGAAAGGGGCGTCGCCAGGGCGAACGTCGCGACGTTGCTCACGGGCAGCGGCGTCGGCAGCACCTGGGGGTCGTAGCCGACCAGCGTGAAGCTCCCGGTCGCGGGACGCAGCACGAGCAGCGTCACGTTGGCACCGGCGACGGCGCCGGTCGTGTTCGTGCTCCAGTGGGTGATCGTGCCGCCGGACGCCGGCACCGTGTAGTCGTACGACGCGTCGGTCGCGGTCTGGGTGTAGAACGCGCTCGCCGAGCAGCTGCTCGACATCGCCCCGGCCGGGAACGTCGTGGTGCCGAGCGTCAGCGCGGACGCCGACGAGACGGATGCTGCGAGCAACGCGCACGCGACGACTGCGGTCGCGGCCAATCTGGACAGACGCAAGGCGGACCCCCTGAAGGCTTTGGATCGAGTGACGTCATCCTGCGGCCGCAGAGCCCCGCTGTCAGTCTCGTCCTGGTCTCACGCTCTGTCGCACTGGCGACAGAGGCGCTCAGTCCGGGTCGTCGTCGCGCGTGCGCTTGAGCCAGTCGCCGAGCTGCTGGCCGACGTCGGCGATCGACGCTCCCGCCTGGCCGATGGCGTCCGAGATGCGCGCGGCGTAGTGGTCCTGCGCGGCGTTGGCCTCCTCGCGCAGCGGCGGCTCGTGGCCGCGGCGGACGTAGTCGCCGCCGATGATCCGGTCGTAGTCGCCGGAGCGGACCCACGCGAGCAGCTCGCGGACGCGGCGGACCGGCATCGGGTGGGTGAGCTGGAGGTCCTGCATCAGCCGGCTGATCCGCTCGAGCCCGGAGCCGCCCTCGTCGTAGTCCAGGGCCTGGGCGACGAACGCGTCGAGGTTCAGGTCGTCGGCCGCCTCGCCCGCGGTGATGACCATCAGCGCGCGGCAGACCGCGAGCGGGTCGCGGGTGACGAGCGCGGCCGCGCGGTCGCAGCTCAGCTCCGCGCCCCGGAACCACTCCAGGAGCGCGAGCTGGATCGCCATCAGCGGCAGCCCGGCGAGGAGCGGGAGGCGGGCGGAGCCGCCGATCCGCAGCAGGATCGTCAACGCGGTCTGGTAGAGCACGTGGTCGGAGTGGACGTGGCCGGCCTCGTGGGCCAGGACGGCGCGGCGCTCGTCGGCGCCGAGGATCCGCACGAGCTCCGAGTTGAGGATCACGACCGGACGCTCGCTGCCGATGGTCGCCGCGTTCGGGACCGAGACCTGGGTCAGGTACAGCTCGGGCACGTTGTCGAGGTCGAGCACCGAGAAGCACTCGCGGTGCTGCGCCCAGATGTACGGGAGCTGCTCCTGCCCCAGCCGCACCGACGCGCCGAGCGACGCGACTCGCAGCGCGCGCTCGTAGCCGAGCGAGATCAGCTTGCGGACGACCTCGTCGAGGTAGGGGACCCGCTGGAGGGCGGCGGTCGCCGCCCGGTCGGCCGGGTGCTGATAGGCCCGGGGGGAGATCTCGGGGAGCTTCCACGCCTCGGCCGGAACGGTCATGCCGGCGAGCGTACCGGGCGCTCGACGCCCCGGCGCCCACGTTTCGTCTGCGCTCAGACGGGGAGCCGAGAGGTATGAGCTTCACGATCGAGCAGGTCCCCACCGTGCCCCTCCGCGGCGACGTCGAGATCCCCCAGCTGGGCTTCGGCGTGTTCCAGGTCCCGCCCGAGGAGACCGCGGAGGTCGCCCTGCGCGCGCTGCTGGCGGGCTACCGCCACATCGACACCGCGGCCGCGTACCGCAACGAGGCCGGCGTCGGCCAGGCGTTCCGCGCCAGCGCGCTGGACCGCGAGGAGGTCTTCGTCACGACGAAGGTCTTCAACGACGCGCACGGCTTCGATCCGGCCAAGCGCGCGATCAAGCACAGCCTCGGCCAGCTCGAGCTCGACCACCTCGACCTCGTGCTGATCCACTGGCCGGTGCCGAGCGAGGACCGCTACGTCGAGACGTGGCGCGCGCTGATCGAGGCGCAGTCCGAGGGCCTGACCCGCGCGATCGGCGTGTCGAACTTCCAGCCCGCGCACCTCGAGCGGCTGATCGCCGAGACGGGCGTCACGCCCGCGGTCAACCAGGTCGAGCTGCACCCGCGCTTCCAGCAGGCCGGCCTGCGGCGCGAGCACGCCGACCTCGGGATCGTCACCGAGGCGTGGAGCCCGCTCGCGCAGGGCGAGGTCCTCGACGACCCGGTCATCACCGGGATCGCCGAGGCTCACGGCAAGAACCCGGGCCAGGTCGTGATCCGCTGGCACCTCCAGCTGGGCAACGTCGTGATCCCGAAGTCGGCGACGCCGGAGCGCATCGAGGCCAACCGCGACGTCTTCGACTTCCACCTCACCGACGACGAGATGGCCGCGATCGAGGCGCTCGACGAGGGCGTCCGCACCGGCCCCGACCCGGACGCGTTCACGCGGCCGTAGCCGCGGGGAGCACGGGCCGCGGCGGCGGCGTACCGTTCTCGTCCATGCCCGCCGCCTGGCCGTCCCTGCCGCCGTACGAGGAGTGGAGCGCGACGTGCGACACGCTCCACGCGCACACCCAGGTCCTCGGCAAGCTGGCGGCGGTGCTCGGCGCGCCCGAGCCGCAGCTCCAGCACGCCGCGCTGCGCCTGACCGCGCGCGGGTGGGAGACGCCGCCGCTGCCGGCGCCCGACGGCTCCGGGGCGCTGGTCGTGGCGCTCGACCTGCACGCGCACGAGGCGGCGGTCGAGCACAGCGACGGCCGCGGGAGACGCGTGCCGCTGACGCCCGATCGCCCGGTCGGCGCGGTGACCCGCGACGTGCTCGGCGCCGTGCGGGACGTCGCCGGCGCGGTGGAGCTCGACCTCACGCCGCAGGAGGTGTCGTGGACGGTCGCGCTCGACGAGGACGAGGAGCACGCGCGCTACGACCCGGCCCAGGTCGCCGCCTACTTCGCGGCGGCCACGCGCGCCGCGCTGGCGCTGGCCGAGCTCCGTGCGCCCTACCGCGGGCGCTCGACGCCGGTCAACGCGTGGTGGGGCTCGTTCGACCTCGCGGTCAGCCTGTTCTCGGGCCGCGACGCGGAACCGCCGTCGGCCGACTTCATCATGCGCAACGCGATGGACGCGCAGGAGATCGCGATCGGCTGGTGGCCCGGCGACGGGCGCTACGGCAAGGCCGCGTTCTACGCCTACGCGCACCCCGCGCCGGACGGGTTCGCGGACGCGTCGCTGTCGCCCGAGGCCGCGCGCTGGGACGCGGCGCTGGGCGAGTACGTCCTCGACTGGGACGACGTCGTCGCCAGCGACGATCCGCACGCGACCGCGGTCGCCTTCGCGCTGTCGGCGTTCGACCACGCGTGCACGGTGTGCGACTGGGACCCGGCGCTGCGCGCGAGCGCGGCCGGCGATCCGCCGCCGGTCGTCTGAGCTAGGAGGCCTCGACCGCGCGCTTGATCGCGTCGCCGAACTCGTCCGCGCTCTTGCGGGCGGCCTTGAGCGCGAAGCCGACCACGAGCTTGCCGAAGCCGTGGCCCTCGAGCTCGTTGAAGAGCGTGACGCGCGTGCCGGCGCCCTCGGGCACGAGGTCGTAGCCGCCGGCGGTGGCCGTCACCGCGTTCTTGGAGCGCTCGGTCCAGCGGATCTTCGTCGGCGCGACGAACTCGGTCAGCTCGAACTCGCGCTTGGTCGTCATGCCCGCGTCCTTGACCGTGCTCGCGTAGCGCGTGCCGAGCCCGGGAGGCCCGTCGGTGGTCTTGCGGATCTCCTGGACCCGCGGGCTGAACTTCGGATCGTTCTCGCCGTCGGCGAGGAACGCGAAGACGTCCTCGATCGGCTTGTCGATCACCGTGGTCACTTCGAAGCGTCCAGCCATAGGCCCACCCTACGCCGCCGCGCGCGATCCGCGCAGGAAGTTCGCGATCGCGTCGGGGACGAGGTCGTCGATCCGGTCGGCCTCGAGCATCCCGCCGGTGACGAGCGCGGCGATGCCCTGGACCGTCGCGAACAGCACGGTGCCGACGCGCTCGGGATCGCCGGGCTCGATCGCTCCGGCGGCTTGACCCTGCCGGATCAGCTCGAGCAGGACCGCGAACGCGGCGGTCGACGCCTCGTGCAGCGTCTCTGCGTCCTCGCCGTGCTTGCCCGCGAACATCAGCTCCAGCAGCGCGGCGTCTCGGGTCGCGAAGCGGACGTAGGCCTTCGCGGTGGCGAGCAGCCGTGCCTCGAAGTCGTCCCCCGCGCCGTCGGTCGCGGCCCGCAGCTCGCGGCCCAAGCGCGTGAACCCGGCCTGGGCGAGGGCGTTGAGCAGCGCCTGGCGGTCGGCGAAGTGGCGGCGCGGCGCGGCGTGGCTGACGCCCACCTCGCGGGCCAGCTCGCGCAGCGACAGCGCGCCGACGCCGCGCTCGCGGACGGTCCGCTCGGCCTGCTCGAGCAGCGCCTCGCGGAGGTTGCCGTGGTGGTAGGGGCGCTCGGTCACGGGGACCTGGAGCCTATCCGACTGAAGTTGTCGTTGACATCATTGTTGTCAGCGACTACATTGATCGGCATGAGCACCTGGACCCCCACCGACATCCCCGACCTCACCGGCCGGACCGCGATCGTCACCGGCGCCAACAGCGGCATCGGCCGGATCGCCGCCCGCGACCTCGCCCGCGCCGGCGCCCGCGTCGTCCTCGCCGTCCGCGACACGGCCAAGGGCACGGCCGCCGCCGCGACCATGACCGGTTCCGTCGAGGTCCGCGAGCTCGACCTCGCGAGCCTCGCCTCGGTGCGCGCGTTCGCCGACGCCTGGGACGGCGGCGCCGTCGACCTGCTGATCAACAACGCCGGCGTGATGGTCCCGCCGCTGGGGCGGACCGCCGACGGCTTCGAGCTCCAGTTCGGCACGAACCACCTCGGGCACTTCGCGCTCACCAACCTGCTGCTCGAGCACGTGACCGGACGCGTGGTGAACGTCTCGTCGACCGCGCACCGGTTCGGGAAGATCGACTTCGACGACCTCAACTGGGAGCGCCGGGCGTACAAGCGTTGGGCCGCGTACGGGCAGTCGAAGCTCGCCAACCTGCTGTTCACCGCCGAGCTGCAGCGGCGCCTCGAGGCGGCGGGGTCGGACGTGAAGGCCAACGCCGCCCATCCCGGCTACGCGGCGACGAACCTGCAGTTCCACAGCGGCCACGGCGTGATGGACGTCGTGTCGCGCTTCGGCAACCGGTTCCTCGCGCAGAGCGACGAGGGCGGCGCGCTGCCGACGCTCTACGCCGCGGTCGCCGACGTCCCGGGCAACAGCTTCGCGGGCCCGAGCGGCTTCATGGAGCAGCGCGGGGCGCCGACGCTCGTGCGCCGCACGACCGCGGCGCAGGACATGGACGTGGCGCGCCGGCTGTGGGACGTCTCGGAGGAGCTGACCGGCGTCCGCTTCGGCCTCGCCGTGCGCGTGGCGGCGTAGCCGCGTTTGGCGGATTGCCGTCCGGCAAGTGCTTTCCTTCTACGGAAAACGTGTCGCGATGGTGGTTCGCGGGATGGACGGGCACGACGCGGCGCTGCGACGCCTCGCCGACTCTGTCCCCCGGCTAGGGACGGAGTCCCGTCCCGCGCTCTGCGCATCGGTAGTCACAGGATGATCTCGACGTCCTGGAACTCGATCACTCCAGACCAGTCGACGTTCTCCTGCACGACCAGCGCCTGGGCTTCGAGCGCCAACGCTTGGATCGTCGCTAGCGAGGTCTCGGTGGCCGTAGCGCGGCGTACGCGCTCGAGCCGGTCAGCGGTACGAGTCGATCGTTCGCTGTGCAGACGGTAGAGACGCTGGTCGCGGATGCCGGTCAGCGCGGCGCCGAACCCGGGCAGCGTGATCGCCAGGAACGAGAAGACATCGGGCCAGGGCTCTTCGTGGGCGACATCGACGACGTGCAGAGTGCCGACGAGGAGCGTGCATGCGAAGAGCGTCACGATGCCCGAAGTCATGATCGACTGACGCCGCCGAGCCTTGACCACGAAGCTCCGGTGGTAGGCGATCTGGTCGGCGATCCAGGCCTCTGCGAGGACGCGGCCGAGCTCGGCCGCGTCTGCGTCGCGCTGCTCGACGAGCGGACGTCGCCGCCAAGCCTCGGAGAACGCGCGCTGAAACCAGTGCGCACCTGGATCTCCTCCGATGGTCCCGTCGTCGCCGGCGCTCTGCTCGCGATGGCCCGTGAGGGCGATGAAAAGCGCCGCACGAAAGGCCTCGGCGAGCGACCTGTACGCGATCCAGCGATCGTGGGCCCCACTTCGACGTCCGAGCAGGAACCCCGTCAGCAAGAGAAGCATGAGCGCGACCTCGAGGATCGCCCAGACCGGACGGCTGGGCTTGAAGACCACCTGAGCCGCCACGGCCGTAACCGCGAATGCGGACGCCGCGAACAGCGTCGCGCCGAGTTGGTTGTACCGGCGTTGATGGCGCAGAGCCAGGTAGTCCGCCCGTGCGAAGTGCGGGAGCGCCCAGTCTGCGACCTGCTGACACGACCAATGGATCGCGGAGCGGTGCGCGACACGTTCGAGCACTCGGACGTGATCTTCCAGCAGTTCCGAAGGCCCTGGCGCGTCCAGCGACAAGCGGTTGTACGCCTCGATGCGTGCAAATGCGCTTGCGAGGCCTTCGAGGCACCGCGGTCGGGTGGCGCCGGCGCCCGACCCAGACTCAGGCTGGTCCGCATCCACGACGATGACATGCACGTTCTGCTGACGCGCATAGGCCACGATGTCCGCGGTTCCGCCACGTCCGCTTGCCGCGTGTCCGTTCCATACGGCGACGAGCACGTCACAGCGGTCGACCACATGCTGGCCGGCGCGCTCGTACGCTTCTAGTGGGTCAGGAACCTCAGGTACGGTCACTACCGACGCGGCTCTCTTCAGGAGCTGGTCGAACTCGGTCGCGGACTGAGGGGCGCGGAAGTCCCGACGGTACACGTCGGCTGGGAACGGAAGCACGGCTTCGAGGCGAACGTCAGCGCCTTCGAACTTCTCGAGCACCGTCGCAGCTACCAGCCGATCCGCCCCCTCGGCGAGCGCGGACACGATCGAGAAGACGACCGGCGTGGCATTCGTATCCGGGAACCACTGCTCGAGCAACCTCAGCCTGTTGCGTACGGCTTCGGCGACGGCTGGTTCGTCGGTGAGCATCCGATGGCCGGTGACGCCGAGCCTGACCCTGAACGGGATCCTCCCCGCGGGCTCGGGATGGCATTCGGCGCGCTGAGCTGGCCTGGAGAACCAGTAGGTAGCAGTCATCTAGTCACAGTCGCCCTTATACGAAGTTCCTGTAATCCTGGCATGCTTGCGGCCATGACGAAGGACTCGCCCGTCCACGACGCTGCTCGGCCTGCGGCGGACGGGATGGCCGCCTCTCTCGTGCATGGCGCTCAGGGGAGCTCCCTCCGTGCCACGCTCTGGTAACGCCTCGGCCGAGACGGTTGCCCTCCGGGTGGCGCTACTCGGCGTCGTGGCGGACCGCGAGGTCTCCGACGCTCTCGAGGCGGCGTTGCGCAACGCCGGTCTCTCGGTCGTCGACCCCGAGGGGGACGGTGTCCTGGACGGGCTCGTGGTCTTGATGTCGCGTGACTCGGTCGTCGATCGGCGGTGGCAGGCGTCGGCGGAAGAACTGAGCGCCACGCGCATCGTGCCCGTGCGAATCGACGGTGAGATCACCGACGTGCAGGTGCCGGACCGCATCGCCCCGCTCAATTGGATCGACTGGCGCCCCGCGAACCCTGCGTCGACCTCGGGCCTCGTCCTGGTCGGTCTTTACACCGATCCGGATCGGCATCGGGTGGCGCAGGAGCTTGCACAGCAGGCGTTGGCCTGGGCGCAGGCCCAGCGATCGGACGATCTTCTCATCTCGGATTCCGGGCGTGCTGAACGCATGCAGGACCAGCTCGAGGAGATGGAGGCGGATTCGTTCACATCGACCGACCCGCTGGTCCGTCCGTTCGTCGAAGCCTCGATGAGGCTGGCACGGAAAGCGAGACGACGGCGTTGGGGCGGCCGAATGCTCGCGTTGTTCGTTCTGCTCGCCGCGATCTCGGTGGTGACGAAAGGCGTGGCTGAGGTCCGGTCGAGGTCGCTGATCAACAAGGCCACCATCGTCACCGCGGGCGATCCGACGGTCCTCGAGGATCAGCCCGAGTGGTCGGCCGCCAACGCGGCCGCACTCCTTCTCGAGGGCACTGCCACGCAACGGCAGCTTGGTCGTCTCACGATCGCACGGGCGCTCAGTCAACCGTGGACGTACAGCGAGGTGGACTACCTCGACAGCATCAGATCGATGGTCTCGTTCGGTGGCGGCCGAACAGGAGCCGCGCTGACGTTCACCTACTCGCGGTCCATGACCGGCTTCGTCCTGCTGGATCTGCGTGCAGGGCGTTGGATCGGTCAGCGTCTTCTTCCCGGCGTGTACCAGGCGATCGATGTCGCGTCCGATGGATCGGAAGCGGTTCTCGCCGGGGATGGCGTCGCGGCGATCGACATCCACACCGGCCGGCTTCGGGTGTTGGTCAAGGATGGGCACTACACGCGGGTACGCGTCGGCAAGCTCGCGATAGCGGCGGCGTCGGCTGAAGGTGACGTTCGGCTTCTCGACCTTGCGGGGCACGTCCGCTACGCACACCGGTACCGCGGAGTGATAGATCTTGGCGAGCCCGGACGGGCCAATGCTCACGCTCTCGTGTCGATCGCGCGAGGCCGTGTCGGGATCGTCGACGTCGCGACCGGACGTGTCATCGCCCGCGCGCGGGCTGCGGCGATCGCACCCTCCGGCTCGCTCAGCCCGGACGGGAGCCGAGCGATCGTCGAAGGCGATGACGGTGAGTTCTGGCAGTTCGGCGCGGGTATGCGACCTCAGCCGACCGGCATACCCGTGCCGGTCGCCGTCAACGACGTCGCGTGGGCGCCGGGAGACCGACTGGTCGTCGTCAGCGACTCCGAGCGCGGCCAAGTGGTCCTGCTGCCTCGGGGTGAACCCCTCGGACACGTGTGCTGGGGGCACCCGATGCCGAACGAGATCCGCCTCGACCGGCATGCGGACGTGCTGGCCTGCGGGGGCGGTGGGGCCGCCTTCTGGCGGATCCCGTCTGGGCCACGTGCCGACGCCGGCCAGGGAGTCTCGTCGGCAACGACGGACAGCGATCGCAACGTCACCGTCGAGGCAAAGGGCTCACGCGTCCGCGTTCGCTTCCATGGCCGCTTCGGAACAGGCAGGACGGACTGGTCAACGCCTCTCAACAGCGTCATCACCGCGGTGAAGATCTCGCCGGAAGGCGATCAGGCTGCCGTGGGCTCGGCCGGAGGCGACGTCGCGACCCTCGGCTTCACGAACGCCGGGTCCGGGGTGGTGGGTCTATGGAACGGTCCAGAAGGCGCGCCTGTCGTCGCGATCGGCTGGGATGACGGACCGATTGCCAGCACGACGACGGGTCGCCATTGGAAGGTTCCGACCTGTCCTCGCTGCCAAACCGACTCGGGACTGCTCGACGCGGTGCGAGCACGCAATACCGGCTGCCTCACGACTCGCCAGCTCCAATGGGTGAGAGAGACGGTCCGCCGACGTATCGGCGTGCACGTCTGCGATCCGATTCTCAAGTTCGAGAGGCCCTGAGTGCACCACGTGTTCGTGTCCTACAGCCGCGCTGACGCGGAGTGGGTGAACGGGCTGGTCGATCGTCTCAAGACGGCGGGCGTCGACGTGTGGATCGATCAGCGCGATATCCCAGTGACGCTCCCGTGGTTCGAGGAAGTCCGGGACGCGATCGTCGAGGCGGCGCTGTTCCTGGTCTGCGATTCGGAGCGGTGGCAGCATTCCGAACACTGCGCCAGCGAGGCGGGGATCGCGTTCGAAGCAGGCAAGCGCGCATGCACGGTTGTCGTCGGGTCGGATCTCGTCCGTGCGACGGCAGGTGTTCGCGCGGACCTCGGAGCGCTGGAGGTGGCCTACCTGGTACGCACCGACCTGCGTGTGCGGGCGCGGGATTGGGATCGTGCATTCCGGCCGCGCGACGGGCTCGTCAGTGCTCGTCACCGTCGGCGCCTGGAGCTGGGCGCAGGTGTCGAGCCTCGTCTCAGCGTTGTCGAACGTGCGTTTCTGCGGGCTAGTCGTCGCCGCGCACGCGGGCGAACGGTGGCCACCGTCGCGGTGTTCGCCTTGGTCGCCACTGCTCTGCTGGCGATCGTCGTCTCCAACGCCGCCCAGACCCGTATCTCGGCGATCAACGACGACGAGGCTCGTTTCTACATGGACTCCCGCGTTCGAGCCGTTCGCAACGGAGATGATCACTACACCGGTCTGGCGGATGCCACGGGCCTCGGCCGCAACGAGTCCGCCGTCAACGCCCTGGCGGTGACGGCTGCCCTGCACTTACCAGTGCCAGACGATGGCTTTCACGTGCCTACCGCCGCGACGCGGTTCAGAGAGGGTCCGGTGGACGCGACAGTCGTTGTCACCGATGGGCGTGGCGGAACCTGGCAACGCGCGGCGACTGCCAGCAAGGTTCGAGACGCCGTGGCTGCGGCTGCGCTACGGGAGCCTCGGGCGGAGAGGCCCGATGGACTCAGCGCCCGTGCCGTCCGGGACAGGGGGATCGTCGAGGTCTTCCGGCATGGTGTGCTGTGGCGACGGATCGACCTCTCACGGCGGGTGCGGACAATCGAGATCTCTCCCAACGGGCGGGAGCTCGCTGCGGCCGTGGGCAGTTCGGTCGCAGTGGCCGATCTACGACTCGGCAGTGTCCGCTTGGATCTGCGATCCACGATGAACGCGGTGCGCGACGTCGCCTGGTCGGCCGACGGCCGGCGAGTGTGGGCGCTCTCGGACAAGCTGGCGGTGTCGTGGGTGGTCCACGACGGCGTTGGGCTCGTCGATGAGCCGAACCGGGCCTTCAACGCGGTCTTCTCGAGCGATGACGTGTCACGCGCCTGGGTCGCGGCCGACGACGGCGAGCTGTCGCAGATAGACCTGCACAGCGGACGACGCGTGCGTCGGATACGGATCGACGACACGATCCGCTCTGCGGCTGGGGCTCCGGATGGCGCTGTGGCCGCCGTCAGCGGGTCCCACGGCGTGTGGATCGTCTCGCTCACGGCACGGGGGAAGCCGCGGTTCGTCTCGACCCCGGACTGCACGCTGGGACGGCCAGCTTTCATGAGCGCACGAAGCCTGTACGTCCCCTGTCTGTCAGGGCCGCTGCTGCGGATCTCGGTTGCGGAGGGGCGGGTGGTCGAACGTCGGAACCTCAGGCCGGGTGGCATCTTCGCCGTTCGGGTGATGCCGAGAGCGCGACAAGTCTTAGTGACGGACGTCTACGGCTGGGTCTACGTGCTGACCCAGCGTGGTCTGCGCGAGCTTGTGAAGCTGACGTGTGGGGGCTATGTGTCGCGACTGGCGCTGTCACCTGACGAACGTGTGCTGGTTCCCGCCGGCGTCGGTGTCGGGCAGGGGACCTGTGCTTTGAGAGGGATGAGGACCGGCTCGAACGCGGCGTTGCCGGGAAGCTGGCGCTTCGACCACGTGTTGGAGCCCGAGAACGAGACCACGATCGCGGACAGTGCCGCGGTGAGCCGGGGAGGTGGCACGTTCGCCTACGGCTTCGCGGACGGCGGGGTGGTCATCCATCCCAGTGAGAACCTCGTGCCGTCGAGGGCGATCAACGGTGTGGTGGGCAGGGTCCGTGACATGTACGTGACGTCCGCGAACGACCTGATCGTCGCGACGGATGCAGGGATCGTCCAGCGGATCCGGCTTTGTGAGACATGTCTGAGTAACCGGGCGCTTGCTCACGTGGCCGAAGCCCGGTTGCGTCGTGGCATCACGATCGGGACGGTTCGAACGAAGCGTCGTCCGTAGCGTCATGGCCGGTGGCAAGCGATCCTTCGCGTGCGCTCTGGAGCCCAACGTCAGGGACGGTCGTCGCCCGCGAAGCGGCCGTGCAGCTCCGGCAGGAGCGTCGCGAGGTTCGCGTACTCCTCGGCGCAGTGGCGGGCGAGCGCCTGCGGCAGGCCGCGCGGCAGCGCCGCGCGGCGCACCGCCGGGCGGTTGAGCAGCCGCGCTCCGGCGCGCGCGAGCGGCGCCGGCAGGTACGGGCGGATCTCCGCGCCGAGCCAGAAGCGGCTGCGGAGCACGACGCCGTCGCCGGCGCGGAGGAACACGTGCGCCATGCGGCTGTGGCGGACGCGGCGGCGGTCGTCGCCGACCAGGCCGCAGACGATCGTGGCGACCGCGGGATCGTCGAGCGCGTCGGTCGTGAAGCCGAGCTCCCGCGGGGCGCAGAACGCGATCCGGGCGTGGACCGTGCCGGTCCCGACGTCCTCGACAGGGTGGTGGGTCGCACCCCAGTGGGACTTCGCTCCGGGTGCGGCCGGGGGCTCCAGCGCGTTCCCGAGATGGGCATCGGCGTGCCAGATCCGGTAGCGCAGCGGATCGCGCGCGTGCCAGTCGAACCACCAGTCGACCATCGCGCCCGTCACCGCCGGCATCGGCGTGCGGACGGCGACGTAGCCGACGGCGTCGGGGAGCACGCACCAGCCCGTCTCGACCGCCATCGGCGCCGGGTCGAGCAGCCGGTCGAGCGCGCGCGGGTCGAGCGTGTCGGCGGCGTCGATCGGTCCGCGCGCGATCGCCGCGAGGATCGCCGGATCGGGTCGCTCGCGGGGCCGGCCGAGATAGGCGGCGAGCCCGCCGTCGCCGGTCACAGCCGCCCCATCCACGGGTGGAAGAGGCCGTCAGGGTCGTAGACGCGGCGCACGTCGTCGAGGCGCGCCATGTGCGCGTCGCTCACGAAGCGCGCCGGCCGCTCGCCGAGGTTCTCGTCGGCGAGCTGGATGCCGGAGGCCAGCGGCTCGAGCTCGCGCATCCGGTCGCGCGGCCACGCGACGTTGGCCTGGTCGTCGGCCGCGTCCCGCCAGACGCCGTAGAGGGCGATGTAGGTCTCGTCCTCGACGCTGTAGGCCATGTCCGCGCGCGCCGGGCCGGACCGCTCCGGGTGCCAGTTCATCCAGAGCATGTGCGACGGCTCCTCGGGGAGGGTCTCGGCGATCCGGCGCAGCCCGGGGAGGAGCGCGTCGATCGGAGCGTGCGTCCACATGTTGTCGGTCGCGTACCGCAGCCCGTCCGGGTACGCGGCGTGGGTGGCGGCGAACAGGTCGTCGAACGTGACGGGCGCGTAGGGCAGCGCGAGCTTCGCGCGGTCGCGCACCGGGCAGGTCTCCAGCAGCGCGAGCACGGCCCGCGCCTCCTCCTCGGTGTCCGCGAGCGTCGGGCCGGTCACGGCGATCTCGAGCTCGCCGTCGGCGCCGCGGTGGACCACCAGCATCAGCTCCATCGACGGCGGGATCGACGGGCCGATCGCGTGCGCCCAGCGGAACACGTCCTCGAGCACGTCGAGCGGGTAGAGGTGGACGCCGTTGGCGACGACGCGCGGATGCGGGTGCAGGCGCAGGTGGAACCGCGTGACCGCGCCGAAGAAGCCCGGACCCGATCCGCGCGCGGACCAGAGCAGGTCGGCGTGCTCGCCGGCGTCGGCGCGCACGAGCTCGCCGTCGGCCGTGACGACGTCGATCGCCGTCACGCTCTGGCAGGCCGGGCCGAGGGCGCGCCCGTTCCATCCGTAGCCGCCCTGGAGCAGGTAGCCGCCGATCCCGACCCCGCGGCAGTGCCCCACCGGGAAGAAGCGGTCGTGCGCCGCGAGCCGGGCCAGGAGCGCGTCCCCGCGACAGCCCGGCTGGACGCTCGCCGTCTCCGCGACGGGATCGATGTCCGCCTCGTCCAGCCGCGAGAGGTCGAGCAGCATGCCGCCGTCGCGCACGTGGTTGCCGGCCCAGCTGTGGCCGCCCGAGCGCACGCCGATCCGCATCCCCTGGGCGCGGGCGCGGCGGACCGCGAGGACCACGTCGTCCTCGCTCGCGGCCTGCACGATCACGTCCGGGAATCGGCCCGGGGTCCGGCCGTTCCACACCGCCGAGCGGCGGGCGGCCTCGTAGTCCGGGTCCCCGCGCCGAAGCTCGCGCCCTTCGAGTCGTTCCGTCATGGGCGCCGTTATACTACATCTGTAGTGAATGAGTCCAGCGCACCTCCTCCCGGACGCGGCGCCGCGCGCCGGCGGCAGATCGCCGACGCCGCGCTCGCCGTCCTCGCGGCCGAGGGCGCTCGCGGCCTCACGCACCGCGCCGTCGATCGCGCGGCCGCGCTGCCCGAGGGCTCGACCTCCAACGCGTACCGCTCACGCGAGGCGCTGCTCGAAGCGGCGTTGGCCCGCCACGTCGAGCTCGACCTCGCCGGCGCCGCGGACCCCGGCGACGTCCGGCTGACCCGGGAGCAGGCTCGCGCCGGGATCGTCGCGGCGCTCCGCCACGCGCTCGGCGCCGGCGACCGCGCCCTGCTGGTCGCCCGCTACGAGCTGTTCCTCGAGTCGACGCGCCGCCCGGCGCTCAAGGCCGAGCTCAGCCGCGCGCGCGAGCGGTTCGTCGTGACGGCGGAGCGCACGCTGGCGGCGACGGGCTGCGCCAGCCCGGAGGTGCACGGCGCGCAGCTCGTCGCCGTGCTGGACGGCCTCCTGCTCGACCAGCTGCTGGCCGCCGAGAGCGCGCTCGACGACGCCGCGATCGCCGAGCTGGTGGACCGCCTGCTGGCGAGCTGCTGACGGGCGTCAGGCGGCGCCGGCCTGCACGAGCGGGATCAGCTGGCGGCCGATGTCGATCGCGTCGTCGTACGGGTTGAAGCCGTGGAGCAGGAACGTCGAGATCCCGAGGTCGACGTAGTCGAGCAGCGCCGCCGCCACGGTCTCGGGCGTGCCCACGAACGCCGAGGCGTTGCCGCGCTGGGTGGTGGCGGCGATCGCGGTCCACAGGGCGCGGTCGTGGCGCTCGCCGGCCACGGCGGTGGCCCGCACGTCGCCGGCGCTCTGCGCGCCGCCGAGGGCGGTGCGCGTGCCGCGCATCGGCGACAGCCCCCGCGACCGGCGCTCGCGCGTGAGGTCGAGGATGCGATGGGCACGCTCCCACGCCAGGTCCTCGGTCGGGCCGAGGATCGGGCGGGCGAGCAGGAGGAAGCGCGGCCCGCCGTCGGTGCGGCCCGCCGCCGCGGCGGCGGCGCGGATGCCCGCGATCTCCTCGGCGATCTGCGCCAGCGGCTGGGCGTAGAGCGCGTAGACGTCGGCCTCCGCGGCCCCGACCGCGTACGCCGCGTCAGACGAGCCGGCGAAGTAGATCGGCGGGTGCGGCTGCTGCAGCGGCCGGACGTCGGTGGCGAAGTCCTCGAACTCGTAGTACGTGCCCGCGAAGCTGAACGGCTCGGTCGCCGTCCACGCCCGCTTGAGCACCTGGAGGTACTCGGCGGTGCGGGCGTAGCGCTCCTCCTTCCCGAGCCGGTCGCCGTCGCGCCGCTGCTCGCGGTCGTCGCGGCCGGTGATCGTGTGCAGCGCGACGCGACCGCCCGAGAGCTGGTCGATCGTCGCGAACGCTCGCGCCGCCACCGTCGGTGCCGTCGCTCCCGGCCGGTGGGCGACCATGAACCCGAGCCGCTCGGTCACGGTCGCCGCCCACATCGTGAGCGGCAGGCTCTCGGGCCCCGAGGACGAGGATCCGACCAGCACGCGGTCGAACCCTGCGTCCTCGTGGGCCCGGAGGAGCCGTCGGGCGTACGGCGGGTCGAGCACCGGACCCTCGGAGTGGTGGATCTCCGACCGGTCGTGCGGATGCAGCAGTCCGATGAACTCGATGCTCATGATCGCCCCTTGGGCCCCTAGCTCCGGCCGCCGAGCGCGGTCTGGAACTCGCCGAACTCCTTGGTGATGAACGCGGCCACCTTCGGATCGGCGAAGGCGTCGATCAGGGGCTTGTAGTCGGGGTTCTTGAGGTTCTTCTCCTTGAGGATCAGCTGCGTCCCGAAGACCGCGGGATCGTCCTCGGACTTGAGGATCAGCTGGTCCGCGGGCGTCCCGGCCTCGGTGAAGCGCGAGTAGGTCGCGATCGCCGCGTCGACGTCGGGCAGCACCCGCGCGATCTGGGCGATGACGATCTGCTTCCACTTGATCTTCTTCGGGTTGCTCGTCACGTCGCGCACCGAGACGAGCTGCTGGTCGACGTTCGGGTCGATCTCGATCAGCCCGTTCTTCGCGAGGATCCCGAGCGACCGCGCCTGGCTGGTCGGATCGTCGGGGATCGCGATCGTCGCGCCCTCGGGGATCTCGTCGATGCTGCGGTACTTCTTCGAGAACAGCGCGAAGCGGGACACGTACACGGGCGTCGCGGGGCCGAGGTCCCACCCGTTCTCGTCCTTGATCGCCTTGAGGTAGTACCACGGCTGGGCGAAGTGCCCGTCGAGCTCGCCGCCCTGGACGGCCTGGTTGATCGCGACGCTGTCGCCGAGCTCGACGATCTTCAGGTCGACGCCGTGGGCGGGGCCGACCTCCTTCTTGATGAACTCGGCGATCGCGCCTTCCTGCGGGTTGTCGGCGCCGACGCCGAGCTTGAAGGTGCGCGGCTTGGCGGCGGTCCCGGCCGTGGTCGCCGGCGTGCCGGCGGCGGCGGTCGCGTCGCCGTCGGAGCCCGAGTCGCCGCACGCCGCGAAGGCCAGGGCGGCGGTGAGCAGGAGCAGCGGGAGGAGGAGCCTCGTGAGGATCGTCCCTGATCTATGCATGGTGTGGCTTTCTTTCGTTGGAGGTGTTCAGCGGGGGGTGCTGGTGGAGAGGACGGGTGCGACGACGACGGGAGCCGGGAGCAGGCCGCGACGATGCAGCAGGTCGGCGACGGCCTGCTGCTCGACGAGCACGGCGTCGGAGATCGGCTCGAGGCCCCACGCGCGGCGGCGCAGCGCGACCTCCCAGGCGTCGCGGAGGTGGGCTCCCTCGCCGGCGCCGAGCACGCGGCCGATCAGCTCCGCCGCGGCGCGCGGCGCGGCGGCGATCCACCGCTCCGTGGCGTCGGCGCGGGCGAGCAGATGGGCCAGGGCGCCGGGCTCCTCCTCGACGAACCGGCGCGTCGCGAACCACACGACGCGGTTGGAGAGCAGCTCGCCGGTCTCCGCCAGTCGCCGCACCGGGATCCGGCGCTCGGTCTCGACGAGGTAGGCGTCGGCCGCGATCCAGGCGTCGATCGCGCCGGCGGCGAACGCCTCGTGGCCGGCGCGCCCCGAGGCGTGGACGACCGTGACGGCGCCGGCCGGCACGCCGGCCCGCTCGAGCGCGGCCGCGAGCAGCGCGTCGTGGTAGGAGCCGACCGCGAGCCCGACGGTCCGGCCGCGCAGCTCGGCGACGGATGCGATCGGGGATCCGTCGCGGACGAGCAGCGCCGCGTGCCCCGGCCGCGGCGCCGACGCCGCGACGTGCACGACGTCGGCGCCCGCGGCGAGCGCCGCGAGCGGCGGCGTCGCACCGGTGCCCGTGAAGTCGATCTCGCCGGCGACGAGCGCCGCCACGGTGTCGACGCCGCGCATCGGCGCCCAGCGGGCGAGCCCCGGCTCGCGCTCGGCGAGGGCGAGCAGCGTCGGGTTGTACTGCGGGACGGCGATGCGGATGCTGCTCATCTCCAGTATCTCTATCAAATAAGTAGAGAAAGGCGCAACGACGTTAGGTTCGCGTCCCGTGACGTCGGGTCGTCCGGGGGCTCAGTCGGTTCGCGAGGCCGGCGTCCGGCGGCCCGCCCGGAGCGGTCCGCGCGTCGCCCGCGTCAGCCGGGCGTCGACGTCGAAGATGCGCGTCTCGATGTCGGTCGCCCCGATCGCCCGCAGCCGTGGGACGACGTCGGCGACCCGGTGCTCGGCGGCGGCGCGATCCTCGAACAGGTAGATGCCGCCGCTCGTCTTCGAGGCGTCGTCGCGGATCCAGATCTTCCACTGCAGGCCGGGGAACTCCCGCAGCCATTCGAGGGTCTCGGCGCTCGGGTCGGCCGCCTTCTCGCGGACGAAGTTGACCTGCAGCAGGACGGGCACGGGAGGACCTCGCGAAGCTTCGGAGCTAATCTAGACTTTTCCCATCGTATAAGTTGACAATGTGATCGCGGTCGGCTCCCTCACGAAGCAGTTCCCCGGCAAGGACGGTCCGGTCACCGTGCTCGACGACGTCACGCTGCGCGTCGCCCGCGGGGAGATCGCCGCCGTGATCGGCCAGAGCGGCGCCGGCAAGACCACGCTCGCGCGCTGCATCAACCTGCTCGAGCGCCCGACGCGGGGCACCGTCTCGATCGGCGACACCGAGCTCACGGCGCTCCCGCACCGGCGGCTCCAGGTCGCGCGCCGGGCGATCGGGACGATCTTCCAGGCGTCGAGCCTGCTCTCCCGCCGGACCGCGGCCGAGAACGTCGCGCTGCCGCTCGAGTTCGAGGGCGTGGGGCGCCGCGAGCGCCAGCGGCGCGCCGAGGAGCTGCTCGAGCGGGTCGGGCTCGGCGCGCGTGGCGGCGCGTACCCGCGCGAGCTCTCCGGCGGGCAGCGTCAGCGGGTCGGCATCGCTCGCGCCCTGGCCCTGCGCCCGAGCGTGCTGCTCTCCGACGAGGCGACCTCGGGCCTGGATCCGGCGACCACGAAGTCGATCCTCGCGCTGCTGCGCAGCCTCCGCGACGAGCTGGGCCTGACCGTCCTGCTGATCACCCACGAGATGGACGTCGTCCGCGAGATCGCGACCTACGTGGCGCTGATGCGCGACGGCCGCGTCGTGGAGTCCGGGGCGGTCTCCGCGCTCGTGCGCGACCCGCACTCGGAGCTCGGGCGAGGCCTGCTCCCGGAGCGCGCCCACGCGGCGGCGCTGGCCGGGGAGCGGGTGTGGCACGTCACCTACGCGCGCCCCGACGTCCCGCTGGACTGGATCGACCGGCTGGGCCGCGCGACCGGTGAGGCCGTCTCGCTCCTCGGGGGGTCGATCGAGGCGATCGACGGCGTCCCGGCCGGCCGGCTGACGATCGCCAGCGCCGCGAGCGGCGGCCAGGTCGCGAGCGTCCTCGCCGAGCTCGGCCTGCACGCCGAGCCCGTCGGCGCCGCCGGCGACCTCCTCGAGGAGCGGGCGGCATGAGCCTCGCGACCGCGACGCCGTGGAACGAGATGTGGCCGCTCGTCGGCCCGGCGCTCTCGGAGACGCTCCAGATGGTCGGGGCGGTGCTCGGGATCGCGCTCGTCGTCGGCACGCCGCTCGCCGTCGTGCTGCACAACACCGCCCCCACCGGGCTGTTCCCGCGCCGGAGCGTGAACCTCGTCCTCGGCTGGGTCGTCAACCTCGGCCGCTCGCTGCCGTTCCTGATCCTGATGGCGGCGATCGTGCCCTTCACGCGGTTCGTCGCCGGCACGTCGATCGGGGTCATGGGCGCGATCGTGCCGCTGTCGGTCGGGGCGATCCCGTTCTACGCGCGGCTGGTCGAGGCGACGCTCCGCGAGGTTCCGCGCGACGTGCTCGAGGTGGCCCAGGCGTCGGGCGGGTCGCGCTGGCAGACGATCCGCAAGGTCCAGATGTCCGAGGCGCTTCCCGGCATCGTCTCGAACCTCACGATCGCGGTCGTAGGGATCGTCGAGTACACGGCGATCGCGGGCGCGATCGGCGCCGGGGGGATCGGCTACCTCGCGCTCTCCTACGGCTACAACCGCTTCGACGGCAACGTGATGCTCGCCACGATCGTGATCCTCGTCCTGTTCGTGCAGGTCGTGCAGTTCACCGGCGACTGGCTGTCGCGCGCCGTTGCCCGCCGCTGAGCGCGGACGGCGCCCGGAGGACGGCGCGGCGCGGCGGCTCACCGTCGTGCGCCTGCTGTCCAGCCGCCGCTTCGGCTCGTACTTCGCGGGCAACGCGATCTCGGCGAGCGGGCTGTGGTTCCACAACCTCGCGGCGGGGATCCTGCTCTACCGGATGACCGGCTCGGCGCTCGCGCTCGGCGCCCTCGCGGTCACGCAGTACGCCCCGACGCTGCTCCTCGTGTCGGTGGCCGGCCGCGCGGCCGATCGCTTCGAGCGCAAGCGCGTGCTGGTGGTGACCGAGGTGAGCGCGGCCACGCTCGCCGGGACGCTCGCGCTGCTCGTGGCGGTCGGCGCCGCGACGCCGGCCGTCGTGCTGGCGCTCTCGTTCGGCCTGGGCGTGGTCCAGGCGTTCACCACCCCGACGGCCGCGGCGCTCGTGCCCGCGCTGGTCGATCCGCGCGACCTGCCGACGGCGGTCGCGCTGAACTCGCTCACGTTCAACCTCGCGCGGGCCGTCGGCCCGGGCCTGGGCGCGCTCGTGATCGGCACGGCCGGGATCGCGGCGGCGATGGCGGTCAACGCCGTGTCGTACCTCGCGCTCGTCGCGGGGATCCTCGTCGCGCGCCCCTCCTCGCACACCCGCGACGCCGCGACGGTCACGCGCCTGCGCGACACGATCGCCGACGTCTGGGCCCACCCGCGCATGCGCGTCTGCGTCCTCGTCGTCCTGGTCGTCAGCTTCGCCGCGGATCCGGTCAACACGCTGGCGCCCGCGTTCGCGGTGTCGCTCGGCCGACCCGACACCGACGCGGGCCTGATCGTCGGGGCCTTCGGCGTCGGGGCCGTGGTCGCGGCCCTGAGCCTCGCCGGCCGGCCGGCGGGCTCGCGGCTGCTCGGCGGCCTGCTGCTCACGCTGGGCACGGCGATCGCGCTCTTCTCGGCGAGCCCCGGCTTCGGGCTCGCGCTGGCCGCGTGCGTCGTCGCGGGCTTCGGCTTCCTGAGCGCCACGACGATCGCGACGTCGCGGCTGCAGCTCGACGCCGCCGACGCGCAGCGGGGCCGCATCATGGCGCTGTGGGGCGTGGCCTTCATCGGCCTGCGGCCGGTGGCGAGCACGATCGACAGCTGGCTCGCGTCGGTCTTCGACGTCCACGTCGCCGGCGCCGTCCTGGCGCTTCCGGCGGTCGTCGTCGGCGCGTTGGTCGTGGCCTGGCGCGGGTGGCCCCGGACGCTGCGCGCGGTCGAGGCCGAGGCCTGAGGGAGTGCCGTGGGGCGACGCCCGCTCCGAGGGAGCCCCGCCGCGCGGCGGGGCTCCCTCGTCCTGGGAGGCCTCGCTCAGCCGACGCTGAGCGGGCCCACGCCGTCCGGCGGCGCGGGCACCGACGCGAGGGCGATGAGCTCTCCGGTGAACGTAGAGCCGCTCGCCTCGCACGCTCCCGTCGTGTCGTCGAGCGTCCAGGTGGCGGCGGCCGTAGCGGGCGAGTGCGTCGTGGTCAGCTTCCAGGCCGAGGCCGGCCCGAGATCGAACGTGGTGGTCGGGAGGGGACCGCTGCTGCCGGCGCCGGTCCGGAACACGAAGCGCGCGGCGCCACCCAGGAACGACTGGAGGAACGTGGCCGAATCGGCGTCGGGGGCCGCGGCGTACGCGGTGCCCGCGCACGCGGCGTCCAGGAACAGCGGGCTGTAGGAGCTGCTGCTCAGGCCGAGCAGCAGCGGCACCGGGAACAGCTGGCCGGATGGGAGGTAGTAGTAGAGCCCGCCGTCGACCAGCACCTGGTAGATCGGCAGGCCGAGGGAGGCGAAGCCGGCGAACAGGCCGAGCGACTTGCCGGTGGCGTCGCGGACGCCGAGCGGCTGGCCGTTGGAGCCGCTGGCGCCGTTCGTGCCGTTGATCCCGTTGACGCCGTTCTTCCCGTTGACGCCGTTCGCGCCGTTCTTGCCCGCGATGTTCCAGGTGACCTTGGTGGAGCCCTTCGGGCACTTCTTCTTGGCCTTGCTGCCGAGCAGCACCGTGGTGGCGCCGGTCTTGTTCTTCACGCAGGCGGTGACGGTCGTGGGCTTCTTCGCGGGCGGCTTGGTCGTCTTCGCCTGCGAGGTGGCGGCGAAGCCGAGGGACAGGCCGAGCGCGGCAACGGTCGTCGCGAGCGCGGCGCGCTGACGATTCCTGGTCATGCGGATCCTTCCGTGGATGGGGTGGGCGCGCGGCAGCCGGCGCCCAGGGGGCTGATCAGAACCTAGCGGAGGTCCGTGGCCGGGGCGCGCCGCCGAGCGCTTCTTGCCGACGCCTTTCGGGGCCCGCCGCGCCGGGCCGCCGTGCGGTCGCGTTCAGCCGGCGTGCGTCGAGGCCCAGTCGATGATCGCGGCCGAGTCGTGGATCGCCTGCCCCTCGTCCGTCACGAGTACCGGCACCCAGGACTGCCCGGTGAGGCGCTTGACCTCTCGGCGCCCCGGGGTGACGTCCGGCAACGCGCCGAACCCGTGGGTGCGGATCACCTCCGGGTCGTGGCCTGCGGCCCGCAGGGCCAGCAGCGCGTTGCGGCAGGGATGCGAGCGCGCCCCCGGGACCTGGAAGGTCCCCCAGCACACGTAGAGCTTCATGATCGCGGCGAGATCGAGGGCATCGGAATAGCTTACCGGAAAGATACTTGCCGGTAAGAGTATTCTCGCGTCATGTCCTCTGACCCGATCGACGCGCTCGTGGAGCAGTGGCAGCGCGAACGCCCCGGCCTGGACGCGCGTCCGATGGCGACCGTCGGACGGCTCCTTCGTGCCGCCCGTCGAGTCGACGAGGCGATCGAGTCGCAGCTCGCCGGCCACGGGCTGCAGGTCGGGTGGTTCGACGTCCTCTCGGCCCTGCGACGCGCCGGCGCCCCGCACCGTCTGACGCCGGGGCAGCTCACCCGAGCGCTGATGCTGTCGACCGGGGGAATGACCAAGCGGCTGGACCGGATGCAGGACGCGGGCCTCGTCGAGCGGACCGTCGCCGACGGCGACCGGCGCAGCGTCCTGGTCGCGCTGACGCCCCACGGGCTGACGCTGATCGACCGCGTCGTAGAGGACCACCTGGCCAACGAGGAGCGTCTGCTGCGCGACCTCACCCAGGCCGATCGCACTCGGCTCGAGCGGCTGCTGGCCAGGATCGGCTGACCCCGCCGCCACCGCCACCGATGGGGTCGCTCACCGGCATTCCCCTTAAGTCGATCGATTTGGTGTACATTGCGCCGCCCACGAAGCGATCCGGTCCACGGAAGGGACGAAGGCACGATGAACTCGAACTGGTCGGAACTGGCGCCGCTCGCTGCGGTGGCGCTCAGCTGGGCCGGCATCTGGTGGCTGCGCAAGCGCGACCTCAACTTCAGCCTCGTCGCCCTCTTCGCCCTGGCGGTGGGCGTGCCGATCGGGCTGCTCGCCGGCAAGAACGTCGATCTGATCAACCCGATCGGGCACATCTACATCAACGTCCTGCTCGCCACGGTGGGGCCGCTGGTCCTCGTGGCGATCGTCTCGTCGATCACCTCGCTCGGCAGCCTCCAGAAGCTGCGCAGCATCGGCCTGCGCTCGGTCTTCTGGCTGATGCTGAGCAACGCGCTGGCCGTCATCCTCGCGCTGGGCGCCGGCCTCGCCTTCCAGCCCGGCAACGGGGTCCACCACCAGTTGGGCGAGCTCTCGACCGACACCATCCAGGGCCAGGTCCAGAAGTTCAGCGACGTGGTCGTCGGCTTCTTCCCGACGAACGTCGTCGAGAACTTCAGCGCCAACGACATCATCCCGATCATCCTGATCGCGGTCACGCTCTCGGTCGCCTACCTGGCGCTCGCCGAGAACGACGCCGAGAAGGTCCGGCCGTTCCGCACCGGCGCCGAGGCCCTGAAGCTCGTCATCTACAAGGCCGTCGGCTTCGTCATCCGGCTCACGCCGTACGCGATCGTCGGGCTCACGGCCGACATGGTCGGCAGCAGCACGAACCTGGGCGACGACTTCAAGTCGCTCCTCGGGCTGCTCGCGCTCGTGTGGGGGGCCTGCTTCGTGCACGCGTACCTCATCAACGGGGCGATCCTCACCGTCGTCGCCGACGTTCCGGTGGTCGCGTTCTTCCGCAAGATCTTCCCGGCGCAGCTCACCGCGTTCAGCACCCAGAGCAGCGCCGGGACGCTCCCGGTGACGACGTCGCAGCTCACGCGCAAGGTCGGCGTCCACCCCGAGATCGCGCACTTCACGGCACCGCTCGGCAGCACGATCGGCATGCCGGGCTGCGCCGGCATCTGGCCGATCCTCATCGCCGTCTGGGGCATCAACGCGTACGGCATCTCGTACTCGGTGGGGGACTACGTCGTCCTCGCGGCCCTGGGCACCATCGTCTCGATCGGCGTGGCCGGCGTCCCCGGCGCGGCGACGGTGGCGGCCGCGACCGTGATGTCCGCCGCCAACCTGCCGCTCGAGTTCGTCGCGGCGACGATCCCGATCGGCGTGATCGCCGACATGGCGCGGACGGCGACCAACGTGACCGCCGCGGCGGTGAGCGCCACCGTCGTGGCCCGCCAGACGGGGCTGCTCGACGACGAGATCTTCGCCGGCCGCGCCGAGTACGTCGAAGCCGAGGAGATCGCCCCGCCCGCGGGCGCTCCCGCCCCGGCGTTCGGCCCGGCGTCCGCGCTGGTGACGGCGTCCCCGGCCGCCGTCGCCGCCGGCCATGCGGCGCCCTGGCCCCAAGCGGCAGGCCCGCGGTCCTACCCGCGCGTCTTCTGGGGGCCGGACGAGCTCACCCCGCCGCCCGCGTCCGACGACGCGACGACCCCTTCACCCTCTCCCGCGTACGCGCTGTTCTCGAAAGGAACCCCGTCATGAAGGCCCTCCTCCTCTCCGTCGCCGTCCTGCTCGTCGCGGCGCCGGCCGCGCACGCCGCGGAGGTCACGAACCCGGCCGACCATCCCAATCCGGTCACCGTGGAGATCGACGGCCAGACGTATCGCGACGGCCTGGACACGCTGCCCGGATACGACGACTACGCCTGCACGCCGATCCCGAACGTCGAGTACGACTTCGCGAGCAACGAGATCCAGTACTACGACGGCGACGCCAACCTGATCCAGACCGCGCACTGGACCGAGTGGTCGCGGATCAGCTCGTACCAGACCTGGCAGCAGCAACAGCAGCATTCCGGGGCGACCACGACGACGACCACGCCCACGACGACGACCACCACGCCGACGACCACCACGACGACCTCGGCGGCGGCGACCACGACCGGTGGCGGCGCGACGACCACGAGCACGTCGTCCACCGCCACGACGACCGCGACGGCGACCACCAACGCGGCGGCGACGAAGGGCACGACCCGCAAGGTCGCGACGTCCAACGCGCAGACCGAGAGCGTCGCGACGAAGACCAAGGGGTCGACCAAGACGAAGCGCTCGTCGAAGGGCTCCGCGTCGGATGACCCGGAGCAGGCCACCTTGTCGGACGGCGAGGAGAGCGGCGACGACGACGCGTCGGCTGCGGCCTCCGGCAAGCACAAGGCCGGCAAGCACAAGGCCGCCAAGCACACGGCAGCGAAGCGAACGGCCGGCAAGCACAAGGCCGCGGCCGACCGGTCCGCCGAAGACGACGACGCTGCGGCCTCCGACGCCGGCGACGACACGGACGGCGTTGCCGCCGCCGGATCGTCGCCGGACGCCGGCACGCCCGCGCAGGGCGCCGCCACCACCTCGACGCCGGGCACGGTCGACGCGCCGAAGTACAAGCTCGTCAGCTCGGTCACGGGCGACGCCGGCAGCGACACCCGCGGCGTCGGCGTCGGGATCCTGCTGGTGGTCTTCGCCGCGGCCGCCCTCGCCTTCCCCCTCGGCGCCGCCAGGCGCCGGAGGTTCGGCCCACGCTGAAACGACGCCTGACCGGATGCCGCAGTGGCATCCAGTCAGGAGACGTGCGCCCTCGGTACAGGGCGCGAGCGGCACCGCAAGCGCCGCTCGGAAACAACACACAACAACGAAGTGAGAGTAACCGATGAGATCGTTCACCCGTCGAACCCGAAATGCGCTCGCGCTCGCGGTGATCGCCACGGTCGTCCCGCTGGGCGCCGCGGCGACTGCCGACGCGGCGCCGGCGCGCAGCGCTGACACGACCACCTACACGAGCGCCTCCTACCTGCGAGAGGTGCTCAGCCTGCCCGTGAAGCCCAAGCTGGTCATCGAGTCGGTGACCTACGACCGCTTCCAGTGGCTGCTCGGGCAGGAAGGCCAGTTCGCGTTCCTGGTCGGCGATCCCGCCACCGACCCGACCTTCGTCGAGCGCGCGCAGGAGGTCGAGGAGATCGCCGACAACCTTGCCGTCAAGCGGGTCTACTGGTTCAACCCGAACCTCTCGGGCAACGCCAAGGTCGGCAACATCACCGAGCCGAACCTCGACATCCGCAACCCGAGCGGCATCACCTCGATCGGCTCGACGAGCCAAGCGATCTACGGTCGCGCCTGGCACAACATCGTCGGCCGGTACCTCGGCAACGGGGTGGCGGTGACGCTGGGGAGCGGGTCGGCCGCCCCGTACGCCGGGAGCCCCAGCATCACCACGGCGGTGTCCACGACCGCCGCGAAGGACGTCGTCAACGACTACGGCTCCACCCCCGGTTACAGCAAGAAGATCGTCGTCGACGGCAGCGGCCACGGGGACTTCGACCCCAACGGCGGCGCGCTGTACGACTACACGAACGCGCCGAGCAACTCGGCCAGCTACACACCCCCCAAGGTGCAGGACAGCTACTTCTTCCTGTACGACAAGGACGTGAAGGTCACGCTGCCGGACGATTCGGAGAAGCCGTCGAAGATCGTCGCCTGGGTCGACCTGAGCGAGCAGTCGAGCTCGTCCTCGGCGAGGGCCGCGATCACCGCGGTGATCAACAAGTGCGGCGCCACGAGCCTCAAGGACATCGACGAGTACAGCTGGTGGAAGTCGTCGACCAACCGCTGGCAGGCCACCTCGTCCCCGAACGCGTACCAGGGCGCGAACAACCCGGTCATCACCGACGCTGACGGCGACCCCGCCAACGGCGGCTGGCGGGTGCACCAGATCACCTACCCCGAGCTCGTGTACCTCCTGAAGACCGAGACGGAGAAGGACGTGGTCGTGCTGTTCGGCGGCAACTGGTGCCCGAACACGCGGCCGGTGCTCCCGTTCATCAACAGGGCCGCGCAGAAGAACGGCGTCACCGTCTTCAACTTCGACACGATCATCGACGGAAGCGTGGTCGGTGGCGGCAACTCCGGGACCAACCCGCTCCAGGTGCGCAACCCCCTGCAGAGCGGCAACGCGCGGAACCCGAGCTTCGTCTACGGCGATCTCGTGACGCAGTACCTGAACAACCTCAAGACGCAGTACGCGGGCGGCAGCCGGATCACGTACTACCCGGGCGGCGACGCGACCGCGCCGCAGGCGTCGCAGCAGAAGCTGCAGGTGCCGTACCTGTTCGGCTACCGGGGCGCGCCCGGCGACGGGCCCGACGACGGCGTCAACCGCCAGTGGATCTACGACAAGGGCGACGGCACGTACACGGAGTACATGTCGTCGTGGCATTGGACCAACCCCCAGCCCGACCAGCTCGGCATCTCGACGTCGAACGTCCTGCGGCAGACGCCGATCTGGGCGACGATCAACAGCCAGCTGTCGACGTTCACGTGGCAGACGGACCCGGCGACGCTGAAGGTCAACACCGGGACCGACACCGACGACGCCCAGTTCCTCATCGGCACCGACAAGGCGACGGTCACGTCGACCGGCACCCCGGTGACGAGCGTCAGCGTCACGAGCAGCACCGCCTCCGGGTCGATCGACATCAACCCGACGGTGCTGTCAGCGGCGTTGACGGCTCTGGGCGCCAACGCGCCGGCGAACTACACGGCGGCGAGGACCGCTCTGATCGACGAGCTGAACTCGTCCGAGGTGCACGCGGAGCTGCGCGCCAACCTGCGGACGGTCGTCGGCGCCTGGGGCGTCGCCCAGTCGCGCAAGAACACGGTGAACGGCATCTGGGGCGACGCCGGATCGCCGGGGAGCGTCGCCGGCGGCCTCGCCGCCGTCCACGCGGCGGACGTCTTCTTCGACGGCCTGCCGTCGAAGCCGACTCCGGACCCCGATCCGGACGACGGGAATGAGAACCCGGGCAACGGGAACGAGAACCCGGGCAACGGCGGCGGCAGCAGCAACAACAACAGCCAGCAGACGACCACGACGCCGGTCGTCTCGGCCTCGCCGACGCTCACGACGCGGGTGGCGTCGACCAAGGTCGCGCAGATCAAGGCGAGCAAGGTCAAGGGCGCCGTCGTCAAGGCCCCGACCCGCAAGAAGGCCGGCAGGTACAAGGTGACGATCGCCACGCCGAAGGGTGCCTCCACGGCCACCGGCAAGGTGACGATCAAGCTCAAGAAGGGCAAGGTCACCAAGACGATCACCGGCACGCTCTCGCACGGCGTGGTCACCATCTCGGTGCCCAAGCTCGCGCGCGGCACCTGGAAGGTCACGATCTCGTGGCCGGGTGACTCGAAGTACCTGACCGCCTCGGTGGCCGGGGCCTCGATCAAGGTCATCAAGTAGGGAAGCCCGGCGTCAGCCGGATCACCGGGCCGGCCCCGAGGGTTGCTCCCTCGGGGCCGGTCCTCGTTCTTGGAAGAGCAGAGAGAGGATCGACATGTCGGCGACGCAGACGCAAACCCGCGCCGGTGACCGGCTGCTGGAGCTCGTCGGCGGCGATCTCCGGGTGCCGCTCGTCGGCGGCGAGTGGGTCCGCTACGCGAACCTCGACAACGCGGCGAGCGCGCCGGCGCTGCGGCAGGTCGCCGGCACCGTCGCGGAGCTGCTGCCCTACTACGGCAGCGTGCACCGCGGCGCGGGGTTCGCCTCGCTGGTGAGCACCGAGGCGTACACGCGGGCGCGTGAGATCGTGCACGCCTTCGTCGGGGCGCGCGAGGACGATCTCGTGCTGTTCACGCGTAACACGACCGACGCGCTCAACCTGCTGGCGGGCGCGCTGCCGCCCGGCACGACGGTGCTGATGTTCACGGGCGAGCACCACGCGAACCTCTTGCCGTGGCGGCGCGGAGACGTGCGTCACCTGCCGATCCCGGCGAGTCCCGCGGACGCGCTCGCCGCGCTGGAGACGCAGCTGCGCGCGCTCGACGGACGCACCGCGCTCGTCTCGGTGACCGGCGCCTCGAACGTGACGGGCGAGGTCTGGCCGGTGGAGGAGATCGCCCGCCTTGCGCGTCGCCACGGCGCGCGGGTCGCGCTCGACGTCGCCCAGCTGGCGGCGCACCGTCCGATCGACATCGCCGCGTGGGACGTCGACTACGTCGCCTTCTCCGGCCACAAGGTCTACGCCCCGTACGGCGCGGGCGTCCTCGTCGGGCCGGCCGACTGGCTCGACGCGGGCCGGCCGCACCTCGCGGGCGGCGGCGCGGTCCGCAACGTCACCGCCGACGACGTCGAGTGGGCCACCGGCCCGGCACGTCACGAAGGAGGAACCCCGGCGGCGCTCGGCGCCGTCGCGATCGCCGCCGCGGTCAGCGCGCTGAGCGAGACGGGCTGGGAGCGCATCCAGGCCCACGAGCAGGAGCTGCTCGAGCGCCTGCTCACGGGCCTCGACGCGATCGGCGGCGTGCGCACCTACGAGCTGTGGGAGCGCGGCCACGATCGCATCGGGGTGGTGAGCTTCAACGTCGCCGGCCTCGACCCCGCCCTGCTGGCGGCCGCGCTCGGCGCCGAGCACGGCATCGGCGTGCGCGACGGCGCCTTCTGCGCGCACCCGCTGATGGATCACTTCGCCGCCCGCGACGACGGGTCCCGGCACGCCGTGCGCGCGAGCATCGGCGTCGGCACCAGCGCGCACGACGTCGACCGCCTCCTCCGCGCCATCGAGCACATCGCGCGCCACGGCACGAGCTGGAGCTACGTCGAGCGCGGCGGCTATGTCCTCCCGGACCCCGACCCGCGCCCCCGCCCCTCGTTCGGAGGCCTGCTCAGCGGCCCGCTCCCCGGTGGCGAGTCGGCCTGCCGCGACTGACTCCGAGAGATCCCAAGACGACGCGATTGGCGATGATGTAGAGAACGGGAGGCCGGCTTCGACGTACCGGTCAAAGGAGCCACTGGGGCTCCGAGACCAGAAAGGGATCTTCCCATGCGGTTCATGATCATCATGGAGGCCTCGCAGGCGCACTACGACGCGATGGCGGGGAAGGGCTCGGCCACGGCGAAGCCGTGGGAGCCGGACGAGCTGCAGGCGATGTTCTCGTTCATGGACGACCTCAACGAGGAGCTCGTCGCCCGCGGCGAGTGGGTCGACGCGCAGGGCCTCTCCGCCCCGGCGCTGGCGCGGCGCGTCCAGCGCGTCGACGGCGAGGCGATCGTCACCGACGGGCCCTACGCGGAGACCAAGGAGGTCCTCGCGGGGTACTGGATCGTCGACGTGGAGAGCATCGACCGCGCCACCGAGATCGCGGCCCGCGTGACGACATGCCCGGGCCCCGGCGGCGAGATCGACGGGATGCCCGTCGACATCCGTCCGATCCCGGACGGGCCGGTCGCTCCCGACGCCTAGTGCGAAGCACCGATCACGAGGACCTGCTGCGCGAGTGCGCGCCGCAGGTCCTCGGAGCGCTGGTCCGTCGTTACGGGCACTTCGACACGGCCGAGGACGCGGTCCAGGAGGCGCTGCTCGACGCGGCGCGCCAGTGGCCCGACGAGGGGCGGCCGGAGAACCCCGTGGCGTGGCTGATCGCCGTCGGTTCCCGTCGGCTGATCGATCTCCTGCGCGCCGAGCAGGCCCGGCGGACCCGCGAGGACTCCTGGGTGCTCACCGAGCCCGGCGCCGAAGAGTCGCCGCCCGCCCAGGGCGAGCACGACGACAGCCTCGTCCTGCTGCTGATGTGCTGTCACCCGGCCCTCACCCGGTGTCGCAGATCGCGCTCGCGCTGCGCGCGGTCGGCGGCCTCACCACCGCGGAGATCGCCGCCGCGTTCCTCGTCCCCGAGAAGACGATGGCCCAGCGCATCAGCCGGGCGAAGGCTCAGATCAAGGCGTCGCGCGAGCCGTTTCGCCTGCCGTCGTTCGAGGATCGTCCGCAGCGCCTGCAGGCGGTCCTGCACGTCCTGTACCTGATCTTCAACGAGGGCTACGTCGCGACCGGTGGGTCGGAGCTGCAGCGCGTCGAGCTCTCGGACGAGGCGATCCGCCTCGTCCGCATGCTTCACCGGCTGCTGCCCGGGCAGGGCGAGGTCGCCGGCCTGCTGGCGCTGATGCTCCTTACCGACGCGCGGCGCGGCGCACGCACCACCCTCGACGGCGTGCTGGTCCCGCTGGCCGAGCAGGACCGCGCGCTCTGGGATCGCGCGCTGATCGTCGAGGGCGTGGCGCTGGTCGAGGCCGCGCTGGCGCAGGGACCGCCCGGCCCGTACCGGCTGCAGGCCGCGATCGCCGCCGTCCACGACGAGGCGCCCAGCGCGTCCGAGACCGACTGGCCCCAGATCCTCGCCCTCTACGAGATCCTCGCCCGCGGCACCGACAGCCCAGTGGTGTGGCTCAACCACGCCGTCGCCCTGGCGATGGTGCATGGGCCGGCGGCCGGGCTTGAGCGCGTGCAGCGGCTCGCGGAGCAGGGCGCGCTGGACCACGGCCATCGCCTCGAGGCCGTCCGCGCCCACCTGCTGGACCTCAACGGCGACGCCGCCGCGGCGCGGCAGGCCTATCAGGCCGCGGCGCGCGCGTCCGCCAGCCAGCCCGAGCGGCGCTACCTGCTCGACCGCGCCGCGCGGCTGGCCTAGCGCCGGCTCGCGAGCGGTTGGTTCCCGACATGGGTGAAGCTGTCTGGTGTTGAGCCGCGGGCCGGAATCCTCATCCGCGGAGCGTGAGTCGGCTAGGCCGTCCTGCGGCGGACCCAGACCAGGACGTCATCGTGCTCCACTTGGCCGGCGGCGATCTGCTCGACCATCGACGCGTCGACGTCCGCATCGGGTGGTCCCCAGGTGCTGCCATTGGCATCCAGGAACCGCGCCGTGAGCAGGAACGCCGCTCGCTTGTTGGCGTCGGGCAACGGGTGATTCTTGGCCAGATGCTGAAGAAGCACTGCTGCCTGCTCGACGAGCGTCGGGTATGCGACGACCCCGCCGAACGAGGCGAACGGGGCGTGCAGGGCTGATTCGGCGAGCGTGATGCGCGGGAGCCGAAGCACCGTCGCTCGGTCGGTGTCAAGCAAGTAGGCGGCGAGGTCGGCGTAGTCCTCGAGCGAGGGCGTCCAGTGGCCATGCACGCGAGACTTACTGCGCTAGGCGGTCGAACGTCTCGCGATGCTCTTCGACGAAACGCTCGGCGAAGGCAGCGTTCTCGGCGCCACGCGAGCCTGCCAGGCGGGCACCCAGCGCACGGACGTCATCGTCATCGAGCGAGTAACGGGTGCGCAGGTCGTCTACGACCTCCCGGACGAGCTCGTCGGTAATGCCCTTCGTGCTCATGCGCCAAGTGTACGTGCGCCGGACGTGCAATCGTGAGAAGCCGGCAGCGTGTGCGGAGGGCTCTGATGCCAGGCCTCTCGCCCGACATGGCGAGTCCCGGACTCGAACCGGGGACACCGCGATTTTCAGTCGTGTCTCGAAATCCGGAAGAAAACCCGTGATTTGCAGGGGCGACCGCGAAGGTCGGCCCGAAGTCGATACCCGCAGATCCGGGCAGATACCGGGGGGTTCCTGTCACGAAAGGCTGCTCGTGACAGAAACCCCCGGGCGAAGAGTGGCGAGTCCCGGACTCGAACCGGGGACACCGCGATTTTCAGTCGCGTGCTCTACCAGCTGAGCTAACTCGCCAAGCGGGTGCCGGAGAAGCCTAGCGGCGGCGCGTAGGTGCCGGAGGCTCGGGGGTTGGAGCCCACCCGCCGCTGTCAGCGGCGAGCTGGCGCTCCACCCAATCGATATGCCGGGTACACGATCCGATGGATCTCGCCGGCCACAGCCACTCCGTCACCGGCGTGCCCGCCGGGGCCGAGCTGATCATGCTCTCGATCACATCCACGTCACGAAGCTCTACGTGTGCTGGGGGACCTTCCAGGGCGTGCTCGCATCCCTGCCGCGACGCGCTGCTGGCCCTGCGCCGCCGGGTGGTCAAGCGCCTCAGCGGGCAGTCCTGGGTGCCGGTGCTCGTGACGGACGAGGGACGGGCGTTCCACGAGTCCGCCGCGATCATCGACTGGGCCGAGACGCACCCGGCCGAGCGCCGACGCGGGGCCTCTGCGGGTCGGTCTAGGCTCTTGCGGTGAGCGATCGACCGCGTGGCCGGACCGATGCCGCGGTGGCGCGTGGGGAGCTGCGGCGCAAGGCGCTGGTCGAGGCCGCGGCGGAGCTGTTCGCGGAGGCCGGCTATCACGCGACGAAGCTCTCCGACGTGGGCGCCCGCGTGGGCATCGGGCGGCCCGGGGTGCTGCATCACTTCGCGTCCAAGGAAGCGCTCGTGCATGCCGTGCTCGATGAGCACGAGCGCAAGTTCATGGCCGTCCGCATGCGGATCGCGCGGTACCGCGGGCTGGCGGGCATCCGCCAGCTCGTGCAGATCATCGAGTTCCAGCACGAGGATCGCCGCCGCACGACGCTGTGGAACATGCTGCTGGCCGAGAGCGTGTCGCCGGACTCCACGCTGCATGCGCGGATGGTCGACAACTACAACCAGTTCCGGTGGTCGATCACCTGGCTGCTGGGCCACGCCCAGGAGGATGGGGAGCTGCGACCCGGCGTCGACTTCGACCGCGAGGCGAACCTGATCATCGCGTTCTTCAACGGCCTGGAGACCTCCTGGCTCCTGGACGAGAGCGTCCCGATCGTCGACTACGCCAACGGCTTCCTGGAGGAGCTGATCGCTCGGATCCAGACGCCGCCCGCTTGATCACACTGACCTTAAGTCAGTAGCCTCAGGGGCATCATGTTCCGCCGTCTCCGATCGGTCGCCCTGCTCACCTTTGTCGCCGCGGCGTTCGTGCCGTCCGCCAGGGCCGCGGACGAGATACCGGTGGTGATCCCGGTCGCCGAGTGCATCGTGCCGGATCCCGAGTCCGGCTGGTTGGGTGTCTTCGGCTACATGGTGCCGGGCGACGATCGGGAGCTCATACCCGCCGGCCGCCCGCAGAACTGGTTCAGCCCGGGCTCCAGCACGTACCCCCGCCAGCCCCAGGCCTTCATGCCCGGTTGGCACACCCACGTGATGAACGTCGAGCTCTCCGAACCGCTGACGTGGACGGTCCTCGACAACTCGGCCACGCTCGACCTGAGCTCGCCGGTCTGCGGTCCCGCGTACGTCGGTGCGTACGACTCCGGTCGCCGCTACGTCCCGCAGGAGATCGTGGTCGCGGACGGCGCGTCCTGGATCGCGACGGACACCAGCCGGGGCTCGGCGCCGAGCTCGTCCTCGGCGGACTGGGCGCCGTTGGCGCTCGCCGGCCAGCAGGGGCCGGCGGGCCCGCAGGGCGAGACCGGACCGCAGGGCGTCGCCGGGGCCGAAGGACCGCGCGGTCAGATGGGGCCGCAGGGCGCGACGGGGCCGCGCGGTGTTACCGGCGGCGAGGGACCGCGCGGCCAGACCGGCCCGCAAGGCACACCGGGTGCAACGGGGCCGCGAGGCGAGACCGGGCCCCAGGGGGCGACGGGCGAGCAGGGCGAGATGGGGCGGCAGGGAGACACCGGCGCGCAGGGCATCCCGGGCGCGCAGGGCATCCCGGGCGCGCAGGGCGAGACCGGCGCGCAGGGCGAGACCGGCGCGCAGGGCATCCCGGGCGCGCAAGGCATCCCAGGACCGGCCGGCGAGCTCGGCCCACAGGGCACGCTCGGCCTGATGGGTCCGCGCGGCGAGACGGGACCCGCCGGCGAGCGCGGACCCGCCGGGACCCAGGGCGTGGATGGCGGGTCGGGCGCCGACGGCGCACCGGGCGACGCCGGCGCCGCGGGCGACAACCTCCTCATCGGCCGTGCGCGCTTCGACTCCCGCGGCCGCGCGACGATCCGGGACGAGGACATCGCTCCGAACAGCGTCGTCACGATCCAGTACGCCGACGCGAGCCTCCGCAAGCCGATCCCGACGAACGTCACCGCAATCCGCGCCGGGAGCTTCACCGCCACCGGAAGCGCCCGCGCTCGCTTCGTCTACACGGTCGCGGGCTGACCGACGGCGTTCGCTTTTCCCAAGGCACCGACGGCCAGTCGGGATTGATCACACTGATCTTAAGTCAGTGTGTTGTCGGCCATCATGCCGCCCGCCCGCGTCTGCTCCTCCTCGCGTCGCCGTCGCCGCGCTCGCACCGTCGCGCGCCTTCGATCGGCTCATCCGTGAGGCGCGCAGTTGATTGACCCTCAGCGCCGATCCTGAGCGTCTGTGTGCCACCAACGACACTCGCCGCGAGGGCCGGAATCGCCCGGAAACACGGGGCGAATCCGACGTTGCCGAGGAGACGATCAGCCGCGACGCAACACGCTTTTCAGTCGTGTGCCCTACCAACTGAGCTGACTCGCCGAGCGACGAGGAAGCCGCGCGGCGCGGACGGGGCCAAGCGGGGCTACGGCGCGTCGCCGAGCCAGGCCAGGACGTCCGCGGCGTTGCGCTCGGGCGGGAACACCGGGTAGAAGGCCTTCTCGATCCGGCCGTCGCGGGCGACGAGGGTCAGGCGGCGATAGAGCACCAGGCCGGCGGCGGTGAAGGTCGGGAGGCGCAGCTCGGCGGCGAGGCGCAGGGACGGGTCGCTGAGCAGCGGGTACGGGATGTGCTCGCGCGCGGCGAACTCCTGCTGGTCCTCCGGCGACTGGGCGCTGAGGCCCATGACGCGCGCGCCCACGCGGGCGAGGTCGGCGACGTGGTCGCGGAACGCGCAGCTCTGCGGGGTGCAGCCGCGGGCGCCCGGGATCGCGTCCCAGCCCTCGATCAGCGGCTCGTCCGGCCGGCCGGTCCGCGGATACACGTAGAGGACGAGGAGGCCGGCGGCCTCGCCGAGGTCGACGTCGCCACCGAGGGTCGAGGGCAGCCGGACCGGCGGGAGCGTCAGGCCCGGGAGGTGGTCGGCGGCGCCGTCGTCGACGGGCACGGGGAGGTCGGGCGGCGTCTGCCGGAAGTCGTGGGGCATCGCGTCGAAGCTTGGCACGGCCAACCCGCTCACAGCATGCGCAGCAACGCCGCGGTCGCCGCCGCGGCGATCACGACGACGAGGAACGGCGCCCGGCGCCAGACGAGCACCGCGGCGACCGCGAGCGCCGGGACGCGCGCGTCGAAGACGATCCGCTCGCCGCCGTCCAGCGTCTGGACGAGGATCAGCGCGCCGAGGAGCGGGATGCTCAGCAGCGCCAGGACCTGCTCGAGGCCGGGCGGCAGCTCGCGCTCGCCGATCAGCAGCGGGCCGACCGCCTTGAACGCGTAGCAGGCGGCCGCGAGGCCGAGGAGCGCGGGCCAGCTCACGGCGCCGGCGCTCCGTCGCCTCCGCGCGAAGCGCCGCGCTCGAGCGCCCGCCGGACGACGATCATCGCCGGGATCACGCCGACGACCGCGGCGAGGACCGGCGTCCCCGCGGGCGCGAACGGCAGCAGTGCGACGGCGATCAGCGCGCCGACGATCGCGCCGGTCGGCGCGCCCGGGCGCCGCAGCTGCGGCGCCAGCAGCGCGAGGAACGCGGCGGGGAACATCGCGTCGAGGCCGTAGTCACGGGGGTCGCCGAGCCCGCTGCCGGCTAGCGCGCCGAGCAGCGACCCGAGGTTCCAGAAGAAGAACACGCTCAGCCCGGTGGCGAGGAACGCGCGGTGCGGGTTCTCCTCGTGTGCGCGCGCCATCGCGGTCGACTCGTCGATGATCAGCTGCGACTCGAGCGCCCGCGCCGCCCGGCCGCGCCCGGCCGCGCGGAAGGCCGGGACGAGCGACAGCCCGTAGACCGCGTTGCGGGCCGCGAGGAGGAGCGCGGGAGCGAGCGCGGCCGCCGCCCCGCCTCCCGTCCCGATCACGCCGACGACCGCGAACTGCGACGCGCCGGTGAACACGAGCAGCGACATCGCGCACGTCTGCGCGACGCTCAGCCCGGCGGCCACCGCGAGCACGCCGTAGGAGACCGCGTAGAGCGCGCACGCGACGCCGATCGCCAGCGCGTCGCGGATGATCGAGCTGCGTTGCGGCACGCCGCGGATGAGATCAGAGCGCGCCGACGAGCGCGGCACAGACCCAGTTGCGCGCGCCCGCGCCGCCGGCCCACAGCTTCGCGGCGAGCCGGTCCTGCTCGGCCTTCGACGCCTGGTACGCGGCCGGCGTCGAGCCGCCGAGGCCCGCCCAGGTCGCGGGCATCATCTGGTAGTAGCCCGACGCGCCGGCGGAGTTCGGCGGCAGGTTCTGCCCGCCCGACTCGCACTGCACGATCGGCCACGGGATCGACCACGGTCCGCCGGGGCCGACCTGGCGCGCGGCCCGCTCGCGCGCGGCGAGCAGCCGCGACAGCGCCTTCTCGGCGCT
>Ga0164241_10000654_pt1 | contig 56376 bp, 48 predicted proteins | sample OricomyardsoilBY_FD_108780 | JGI IMG/M metagenome (GOLD analysis project Ga0164241, IMG submission 108780) | Backyard soil microbial communities from Emeryville, California, USA - Original compost - Back yard soil (BY) | ecosystem: Environmental > Terrestrial > Soil > Unclassified | place: USA... | reverse complement strand
GGCGCCCTGGGCTCCCAACGCCAGAGCAGCCGCCAGCGCACGGCCACCGCCGATACCGCCGGAGGCCACCACCGGCACCGGACTTTGGGCTGCAATCGTCGGCAATAGGCCAAACAAACTGGAGGTGCCGCGCACATGGCCGCCGGCTTCGTGGCCTTGCACGATCAGCACATCCGCTCCGGCGTCCAGGGCCGCATCGGCGTCCCGCTCAGTGCCCACTTGATGGATCACCTGTACGCCCTCGTCTTTCAAGTGGCGCACCAGCGCTTGGTCCACCTCCCAGAACAGCACCATTGCCGGCACACTCAACGCCAAACACGCTTCCACTTGATCGCGCAGTAAGGGTGCGCGGGTGGCGGCGGGAATTAGGTTTACCGCGAAACGACTCTGGGTGAGTTGCCTTAAGGCATTCACTTCCGCCGTGATGCGCGCCACCGGTTCGCGCACCATACCCAGTACACCGAACCCGCCCGCCTCACCGACTGCGGCGGCGAGTTTGTGCCGCGCCACACCACCCATACCAGCCAGCATGATGGGAAAACGACAGCCGAGGATTTTGAGCAACGGTGTATCCAGAGCGGGGTGGAGTGGCGGCACAGGTTGATTATTTCTGTTTTGATTCATCGACTTGCAAGCTGCTCTTGAAGTGATTCAACAGGTAGCGCTGCAGCACCAGGGCGTGATTGTGCTCCTGATCGCGGGCGCCGTATATCAGGGTGATCGCCTTGGGATGCTGCTGGATTAAAGGCTCGAATGCCGCCGCCACATGATCGTGATTGGCCTTCAGCTCCGCCTCATAACGTTTGCGAAAGTCCGTCCATTTTTTTGGATCGTGGCCGAACCATTTGCGCAATTCAGTGCTGGGCGCGACGTCTTTGCACCAGTCTTCCAGCTTCAATTGCTCTTTCTTCTTGCCTCGTGGCCAGACGCGATCCACCAGCACCCGCAGGCCATCGCCCGCCACTGGCGGATCGTAAGCCCGCTTCAGGTAAAGGTGGATTAGGGCCATTTACCAGTGCCAAATCTGGTCGGCGTTTTCGTAAAGTTGAGTCACCGCATCGCGGCTGATCACCTCAACGCCCAGTTGCACCGGCAGGCCGAAAAGGCCGCGTTCTATCAGCTCTTCACGCACGGCATAAACCGGCACGCCTTTCTCCCGCAGACGGCCGATGTCCTGGGTGATATCCGCAGGTTCGGTCTGCTGCCAGTTGCCGAATTTCAATGGCGGTTGGGGGCGGGACTGCACGCTGTAGAAAACGCCGTGGCCGGTCAGCAGCACTTCCAGATTCGCGCCGGCACTGCGCATACATTGGGTGAGCCACAGGATCGTATCGTCCTGCTCTTCGCCAGTGGTGCGGAAGGCCTGGTCAATCACTTGCAATACTTTCATGGTGTGTCTCCGGTCACCGGGTGCCAATGGTGAGAGTGTTATGGGCGGTGCTGGCGTAGCGCCAAAAATCCGCAGGACCGCCACGGGCGCATCCGTCTATGGCTTCGTTGACCCCGCGCTCGTCCACGCAAAGTCCGCAGTTGATCCACTCGAAGGCCAGACCCTTGTCTTTGGCCTTGCTCTGCAGAGCGGCAATCCAGTCTTTGGTCAATGGATGCTTTTCCGCTTCGGTATCGCGACTGTGGACGGCATTGCCGTGGGGCTGCTGGCGGGCAAATGCCAGGGCGACCGCACCCTCGTAGGCGAACACGCGAACATTGGCATTCTTCTCCAGCGCGCTATCCAGTAGGCGGAAAAAGGTGATGGTGCGCTCGTGTTCGAACGGCGGGTCCATAAAGGCAAAGGTGAGAGTTTTGGTCATGCTGTTGTTGATGCTGTTGTTGTTCATGGAAGGCTCCAGCCGATGGTACGGTTCAGTTCCAAATCACTTTATGGCCAGCGAGCATGGCATCCACCACCACACCGAGTTCGGCCGCTTGTACGCCATCGCGCAGATGTTCAGGGGCGAATTCCCGCTGCCGCAGCGCCACGTCATCCGCGAGCACCTTAACGGTGCTGCCCAGCAGCGCATCAAACGCCGGGCAGGCGGCACCTTTGCGCGCTGGCGCCACGCCGTTTTGCACCAGCAGCACACGCACTTGATTGCCGCTGTCCGCCAAGCGTGCCGCCAAGTCGTATTGATGGCTGGCGCGGGCGTCGGTGAAGGGGTCCTGGCTTTGCACAAAGAGGTAATCGGACATAAAAACTCCTTTAAGAAGTGAGCGAGTTGGCGGGGCGCTCCGCCGTTTCCAGCAGGCGGCTGCGCACGAGAAAGTCACCGAAATGCTCCCGCGGCTGGCGCGCCGCTGCGTAGCGGGCGAAGAGTCCGTCGAGCACGTCGAAGATACGGGTTTCATCCAGGTTGCTGGCGTGGAGCAACGCCATGCGATCCCCCTGAAAGCTGCCGCCCAAATAGAGGTTGTAGAGGCCGGGCGCACGGCCGGTGAGGGCAATCTCCGCCAAATAGGGCCGGGCGCAGCCGTTGGGGCAGCCGGACAAACGCAAGGTCATTGGGGTGTCCGTAATGCCGTGTTGGGTTTTCAGCCGATTGAACAGCTGGAGAAAGCGCGGGGTGTAGCGCTCCGCCTCCGCCATGGCCAAACCGCAGGTGGGCAGGGCGACGCAGCTGATGGTGTGGGCATCCTGCAGATCTGGCTCCAAGCGATGCGCGAGCCCTAAATCCTGCAGCCGCCACTGAATCTGCTCCAGTTCGTGAGCGCCGATTTCGGTCAGTTGGAGGTTTTGATTGGTGGTCAGGCGAATCTTTCCACCATAGAGTTCAAACAAGGCTTGCAGTTGGCTCTTGAGCGCGCCTTCAATCCGGCCACTTTCGATATAGAGGGTGGCATTCCACAGGCCGTCGTCACCTTTATGCCAGCCGAGGCGGTCACCGTTCTGACGAAAACTTGCGGCGCGCAGCGGCGCCAATGGCTGGCCGCGTCGCTGTTCCAGCTCGCTGATAAACCACGCGGTGCCCAAGCGGTCCAGAGTGTATTTAAAACGCGCTCGGTGACGATCTTTGCGGTCGCCGAAATCCCGTTGGATGCCCATCACGATCTCGGCAAATTCCGGTGCTTCTTCGGCGGAAATAAAGCCGATCTCTTCCGCCAGTCGGGGATAGCTGTCTTCGCGATTATCCAGTTTGCCCATGCCACCGCCGACACACACGTTAAAACCCGCCAGCTCGCCCTTCTCGATAATGGCGATAAAACCCAGATCCTGGCCGTAGACGTCGATATCGTTCACCGGCGGAATCACATAGCCGACTTTGAATTTGCGCGGCAGATACAGCTCGCCGTACACCGGCTCTTCATTGGCAATGGGTTGCTCCGCCGACTGCTGATACCAAATTTCAGGATAGGCCTGGGTTTTGGGAATCAACCTGTCGCTGGTGGCTTTGGCCAGCGCGGCCACTTGCGCGTGCACGCGGGACTGCGAAGGGTCCGCACCGCACACCACGCCACGGCTGTCGTCGCCACAGGCCGCAATGGTGTCCAAGCCCGCATCGCGAATGGCTTGCAGGGTTTTGCGCAGATGCCATTTGCGCACACCGTGAAGCTGGATGGTTTGCCGGGTGGTAATGCGCAGACCGCGCTCGGCGTAGCGCTGGGACAGGTCGTCCAACTGCAACCATTGCTGGGTCGTCAGACGCCCACCCGGAATGCGCATGCGCACCATAAATTGGTAGTTCGGTTCGAGTTTGCGCTGGGTCCGCGCAGCGCGCTTGTCCCGGTCGTCCTGCTGATAAATACCGTGGAATTTCATCAGCAGGGTATCGTCCCCCGACACCGCGCCGGTGATGGGCTGTTCGAGGCTCTCGGCAATGTCGCCGCGCAAGTGGCGGCTGCGCGCCTTTAATTTCTCGTTGTCGTGCAGGTGTTCGAGGGGTTGGGTCAGGTCGCAGGTTCGAATCAGTTCCACAGTGCTCTCCTCAGGTTCAGGCCTTAATACAGGTTGCGGTGCAGACGTTTTTCCGCACTGAGAAGGCGCCACACTTCGGCCAAGTCGGCGTTATTTTTAAAACGGGTTTCCAGTTCGGCTAACGGCTCCTGATCGCCGCACAAATACAGATGCGCACCGCGCGCTACCCAGTCGGCAAGTTCTTGTGCGAGGGCATCCGCCAAACGGGTATGCGGCTGATCGCCGTAAAATTCGGTGGTTATTTTGGTCAGCACGCCGCGCTTGGCCGCGCTTTGCCAGTCTGTTTGATACAGAAAATCCTCTTCAAAACGCTGCTCGCGCAGCAGCAACCAGCAGGGATGACGGCGGCCCTGAGTCGCAAAGCTCTCGACAAACGCCCGATAAGGCGCGACGCCAGTGCCGGAGGCCACCCAGATCAAAGGCACATCTTTGTCTTCCGGCAGGCGGAAACGCCTGTTGTGGTGGGGGTAGAGCCGCACGCGTTCGCCCGGCTGCAATTGGGTGAGATAGCGGGAGGCGATACCGCCCACCTGTGCGCCCGGTTGTGGCGGGTTGAGGTTCGGGTACCAGTAGGTTTGCACAGTCAGATGCAGCTCATCGTCACCCGGTGCGTTGGCGATGTCGTACAGGCGGGGCTGCAGCGGGCGCAAGGTTGCCGCTAAGGCGCCGGCATCCAGACCAGCGGGGTAGCGGCGCAAAATATCCATCAGGCTGGTGGTGCGCAGAAGTTCGCGCTGGGTTTTGCTGTTGTCATTGATCTGCTGCAGCTGAGCATCCTCGGTCAGCTCCGCCAGCAATTGCAGCAAGGGCTTGCCGGGAATGGTGAGATCCAGCTTTTCCCGCAGGGCTTGGACGAGGGGCATGGCCTGGTCGTCCACTACCACCGCGTCCTCCCCGGACAGGCCGGTCACATTCAATACCGCCGCCACCAATTCCGGCGGGTTATGGGGCAGTACGCCCACCGCATCACCGGGTTGCAGCTGCAGGTTGTCGTTTTCCACTAAGAGGGCGAGATGGTGTACCGCTGCACGTCGGCCGGCCGCCGTCAGGCAGACATTTTCCAGAACCTCCAGCTCAACAGGATGCGTGCGGGTGGGGGCGGCGGTTTCCGCTGCGGTGATTGGTAGCGCGGCGACACTTGGCGCAGTCCCGGAAGACGAGGGGCGCGGCACCAAGCCGGACACTTTATCCACCCAGGCGTCGGCCGCGTTTTTATAGTCAACGTCGCATTCCACGCAGGGCAGCAGGCGCTGAGCACCCAACTCCGCCAAGCGGCGATCCAGGGTGAGACCCGCCGTGCAGAAATGCTCGTAGCTGCTGTCGCCCAGGGCGAGAAGGGCGTATTTAAGATGCTTTAATTGCGGCGCTTGATCGCTCAAAAGCGCGTCAAAAAAAGGCGCGGCGGGCTCCGGCGGATCACCATCACCGTGGGTGCTGCACACAATCCACAAATACTGCACACGCGCCAAAGTGCGGAGTTTTACCTCCGCTAGGGGTACCAAACGAGGCTCGATATTCTGCCCACGCAGGAGCCGACTTAAATTTTCCGCGATTGCCTTGCTGTTGCCGGTTTCACTGCCATAGGCGATGGTGATTTGAATGGCGGCTTCGGCGGCAACGGCTTTAGGCGCGGCCGGGGCGTCGCGCGACGCCGCCAGATAACCGCTCAGCCACAGGGCCTGGCGCTGATCCAATGTGTTCAACACCGACTGGACGCGCTGCCACTGGCCGGGGGAAAAGAGTGCTGTCATGCCGGGGTTCCCGGGAAGTACCATGTTCGAGTTCATGGGCCGGGAGTATGCCGCCCTCATTCCAGCGGCGGTAATGAAATAAACTGCTGTCTGATATCAAAAAAAATGAAGTGAACCAATTTAGCCGTAGATATCGAAAACTATGGATATAGAACTCGCTCGAACCTTTCTTGAAATTGTGCGCGGCGGCAGCTTTATGGCGGCGTCGGAGCAATTGCACATCACCCAAACCACCGTCACCGCCCGCGTGCATAATTTGGAAGGTCTGCTCGGCTGCCGGTTGTTTATACGCACGCGCAACGGCGCCAAGCTCACGGAAAATGGCGAACATTTTGTGCCTTACGCCAATCAACTGGTGCAGACATGGGAAGCCTCACGGCGGGATTTACCGCTGCCGGAAGGGCATCGGGAATTAATTTCCATCGGCTGCGAAATGAGTTTATGGAACCCGTTATTAACCCGCTGGCTTTCGCATTTGGCAAAAGATCGACCAGACCTGGCGGTGCGCGTTGAAGTGGAAACACAGGAAAAGCTGCAGGAAAAATTACAGCTGGGATTGATTTTCGCCACCCTGGTGCATCAACCGCGCTATTGGCCGGGCGTGCAGGTGGAGCAATTATTAGAGGAAAAATTAATTCTGGTGCGCGCCGCCCATCATCCCGACCCTTATATTTTTATCGATTGGGGTGAGACCTTCCGTCAGCAACACAACGCCGCGCTGCCGCACTATGCGCGGGCCAGCATGCAAATAAATTTGGGACCGCTGGCGCTGCAATACTTGCTGGAAAATGGCGGCAGCGGTTATTTCCGCACGCGCGTGGTCCAGCGCCATCTGGACAGCGGCGAACTGCTGCGCGTGGCGGAATCACCGGAGTTCGCGTATCCCATTTTTCTCACCTACAACCACCCTTACAGTCATCCAGCGATGCAATCGGTTTTGCAGAGTTTGCGCACGGCGGCGCAGGAAGGGCAGTGGATGTAGGATCCTGGCCCCGACATTGTGATTGAGTCACCAAAGTGGTGACAAAAAAGCAGGCCATCGCAACAGCTCGGAGTATATTTTGCGTGACGGACTCTCTACTGGTGCTATCTATGAATAATGACAATATGCCAAAAATCCAATTCGGCACCCAATTATTGGTGACGCTTCTGGCGATATTCTCCTTTAATTTTTGCCATTCACAAACGATAACGAGCAATTCCTCCGGGTTCTATTTAGAGGATTATTACTCGTATAACCGGGACGCCGGTGACCTTGTGATGACCCTTCACGGTGGTGGCCGATATGAAACCCTATGGCAAGAAGGAGAATTTATCGCGGGGGTGGGCTGGAATCCGGGTCACCAGAATGCTGTTAACTATGCGGGCACCTTTTCACCCGACCAGGGCATGAATGCCTATCTCGCTTTACACGGCTATTTCACGGCCCCCATTGTTGATTACCACATAGTCGAAACCTACGGCTCCTGGAATCCCAAAGGGAATATGGCGTATTACGGAAGTTATGTGAGTGACGGCGCCGATTACGATCTCTACTATCAGGAAAATCCACCCTTTGGAATTAATCCCCAGCAGACCTATACCTACATGAGTATTCGTCAGCAACCGAAACCCCATGGTGAAATCAGCGGCACCATTACTACCAAAGCCCATTTTGATGCCTGGGCCGATTTAGGCCTCGATCTCGACGGACAGCACCAGTCCATGATCATGGCGACCTGGGGCTATCGGGCCAGTGGCAGTTCGGATATCACCGTCACCCAAGCGTCTTCCGAAAATAAAAATACCGCCGGCTGGTTCGGCACGCACGCCATTATTTTGCTGGGTGGGCTTTTAGTGCTGTCGCGCAGGAGAAAAGGTTTGCAGGACTAAGATTCCATTCCTGTGTCCTTCGCAAAACTCGATTTCGTCTACCTGGTCCCCGCAATCCTCTGCAATCTGGCGCTGTTGTGTGGCGTGGTGCCGGCGGTGTTTTGTTTGGACGGAAAAGCGTTCGCTTATCTTTCCGTTTTTATTTTTTTAATTTCCCTGGTATTCCACATTTACATTCTGGCGCGCTGGCAGCGTTATCAGAATTCCTCCCCATTTGCCTACGCGGTGGTCCAGCCGGCTTTGCATGCGATTATGCTGGTGTTTGCGCTGATGGTGGGTTCCACCAGTTTGTGCGTGCCGAGGATTAAGCAAAAGCCCGCTCCCGATTTTATTGAAAATGAATTTCCCCGGAATCTGGAGTCGGTGTCTGAGGCGGTGGAAGACAGCTGACGGATGAGCAGGCACTTATTGAGGACAGCGAAATGGCAAATAACCATTTTTGGCGATTTGAATCGGGATCACAGACGCCTCCCGCCCGTCTCGGCATGATCCCTCCCGACCAATCCACCATTCGGAGACCGCCATAAATGTACGGGGCAAAACAAAAAGGGCTGCTGTTGGGTTTAATACTGTCGTTGGCAGCCTGTGGCGGAGCGGGTGGAGCATCCTCCTCGTCTTCCACGTCGACTTCATCGTCATCCAGCAGCGCCTCGTCTTCCACGTCATCGACATCCTCGTCGAGCAGTTCAAGCTCATCCTCGTCTTCGAGTTCCTCGTCAAGCTCGTCCTCATCCAGTGCTTCCTCCACGTCATCGGGTGCGTTGGAGCCCTGGATGTCTGTTGGCGGTCCGAATTTTTCACCCGCGGTGATCGAAAATGGTGTGGTGCTGCGCGATACCGCTGGCAATGTGCTGCACGCCCACGGCGCGGGCATGATCAAAGTCGGGGACGATTATTACTGGTATGGCGAGAACCGCCATGACGACCAGTCTTTTAAAAGTGTGCGTCTGTATCGCTCGGGCAATTTAAAAGACTGGCATTTTGTGAAGGATATTCTCACGGACAAATCCGATGCGGATCTGAATTACGCGAAGATCGAACGCCCGAAAATCATTTACAACCGCACCACAGGAAAATACGTGATGTGGATGCACAAAGAGGGCGGAGATAATTACGGCCAGGCGCGCGCGGCTGTGGCAGTCGCGGATCGCATCGACGGGGATTACCAATACCGCGGCAGCTTCCGTCCGCTGAATCATATGTCCCGGGATTGCACGGCGTTTGTGGATGACGACGGCACGGCCTATTTTCTTTCCGCCGCCAATGAAAATGCCGATCTGCATCTGTACCGATTGACGGATGATTACACAGGCATAGCGTCTCTCGTGCAAAAAATCTGGGTGGGCCAGCACCGGGAAGCGCCAGCGTTGGTGAAACACAACGGCATTTATTTTTTACTCACCTCCGGCACTTCCGGCTGGGATCCCAACCAGGCGCGTTATGGCACGGCCACCAGCTTGTCGGGGTCCTGGAGCGCAACCCAACCTATCGGCAACGGCACCACCTTCGATTCGCAACCGACTTTTATTCTGCCGATTCAGGGTTCCCAGGGCACTTCCTATTTGTATATGGGGGATCGTTGGCTGGATCCGAATTATCAGGATTCCAAATACGTCTGGCTGCCGCTGACCTTCAATAACAATACGCCAGTGCTCAACTGGTCCACACGCATAGCCGTGGATGTGAAAACCGGCGGATTGGCGGGCAGTGGTTTGGAGGAGGTTCGCCTGCAATCCGCACACAGCGGTAAATGCGTTGATGTCTCGGACGAGAGCATGGCGGACCGCGGCAATATTATTCAGTGGACGTGCGGCGAAACGTTCAATCAGCGCTGGCGCCTGAGCGAGGTACAGCCGGGTTATTTCCAGGTCAAGGCTTTGCACAGCAGCAAATGCCTGGATGTCGCTTCTTCCAGCATGGAGGACGGCGCGAATATTGTGCAATGGTCGTGTATCGGCGCGGACAACCAACTCTGGCGTCGCCAGCAGGAGAGCGACGGTTCGTTTACGCTCATCGCCAAGCACAGCGGTAAATGTCTGGATGTCGCGGAGTGGAGCACGGAAAACGGTGGGGAAATCCAGCAGTGGGAATGCACTGGGCGGGTGAATCAGAAATGGATTGGTTACTAGGCGAATCTGTCCAAAGTCGCGGTATCGACTAAGCTTATTAATCCCATCCACACCTATAAAAATAAGGCTCGACCATGAAGCGACTTCTCCTCGTGGCGGCAATTTATGCTGCTTTGACCAGTTGTGCCGGACAACCCACTCATGGACAGGGGGCCAAGGGTGGCCTGACCAATCTACCCTTCCGCAACAGCGCCATGGATCTGGATAAGCGGGTTGAGGATCTGGTTTCACGACTCACCACCGAAGAAAAAATCGCCCAGCTATTCAATGATGCCCCCGCCATAGAGCGCTTGGGTATTCCCGCCTACAACTGGTGGAACGAAGCTTTGCACGGTGTGGCGCGGGCGGGGGATGCGACTGTATTTCCACAGGCCATAGGCATGGCGGCGACTTTTGATGAAAACCTGATGCTGCGCATGGCAACGGCCATTTCCGACGAGGGCCGCGCCAAGCACCACGATTTTCTCGCCAAGGACGTGAATACGATTTATGGCGGCCTGACCTACTGGTCCCCCAATATCAATATTTTCCGCGATCCGCGTTGGGGCAGGGGACAGGAGACTTACGGAGAGGATCCTTACCTCACGGGCCGCATGGCGGTGAATTTTGTGCGCGGGCTGCAGGGGGATGACGAGCATTACCTCAAGTCTGTTGCCACCATCAAACATTACGCGGTGCACAGCGGCCCGGAAAAAACACGCCACAGTGACGACTATCATCCATCGCCCCAGGATTTACAGGAAACCTATCTGCCGGCGTTCCGCACAGTGGTGCGGGAAACCGATGTCGCTTCCGTAATGTGCGCCTACAACCGGGTGAGCGGCCAGCCCGCCTGCGGCAGCGACGAATTACTGAAAGATATTTTGCGCGGTGAGATGGGCTTTAAAGGGTATGTGGTTTCCGACTGCGGTGCGGTTTCCGATTTTTACGATCGCAAAGCTCACGACGTTGTTTTGGCGCCCGCCGAAGCGGCTGCCTGGGCTTTAAAATCCGGCACCGACCTCGAATGTGGCGACAGCCATTTGAATACCTATTTGAATTTGCACACCGCACTGCGCGAGGGTCTGGTGCAAATGGCGGATATCGATCGCTCCCTGTCTCGCCTTCTGCGAGCGCGTTTTCAACTGGGTATGTTTGACGATCCCGCACAGGTGCCCTTCAGCAAAATTCCACTGTCGGTGGTGGCGTCGCCACAACATTTGGCACTGAATCAGGAGGCGGCGGAAAAATCCCTGGTGCTGCTGAAAAATGACGGTGTTCTGCCGTTGCGCGAAGGTGTGAAAGTGGCGGTGATAGGGCCCAATGCCAATAACTTCGAAGTGCTGGTCGGCAACTATAACGGCACACCCACACAACCGGTTTTGCCATTGCAGGGAATTGTGGATCGCGTCGGTGTGGATAAAGTGATTTATGCCGCTGGTTCTGCCATGGCCGGTGATATCCATAAACATCACCAAGTGGTGCCGGCGGGCAATTTTTTCCATTACGACGCCGACAAAAAACTGCAGCCGGGGCTCAAGGCGGAATATTACCGCGGCAATTTCCGTCGCAACCGCGAGGGCAATCTGGATATCACCGGACCGGTTGTGCTGAGCCGGGTGGACAGCCAGATCCATTTTGCCTGGAAGGTTTCGCCCATTACCCAGAAAGTGGATGACCCTTTTGCGGTGGTCTGGCGCGGGGTGATCAAGCCGGAAAAATCCGGGCGTTACAGTTTCGGCGGCAATGTGCTTTACACCATCAACGGCGAAAAGCCGTCGGGCAATCCCTTGCTGGAAGCGGGCAAAACCTATGAATTCGAAGCGCGTTACAGCGCTTTCCGCTGGTGGCCAATTAATGTGGCATTGGAGGCCAACGCACGCCTGACATGGGTGGACACCGCGCAACCTTTGGAGCGGGAGGCGCTGGCCGCAGCGCGCCAAGCGGATGTGGTGATTTTTATGGGTGGCATAGATGCAACCCTGGAAGGTGAGGAAATGCCGGTGGAATTGGACGGATTTACCGGCGGCGACCGTACCCACATTCGATTGCCGGCGCCCCAGTTGCAGTTGCTGAAAAAGCTTAAAGCGCTCGGCAAACCGATGGTGCTGGTCAATTTCAGCGGTTCCGCCATGGCACTCAATTGGGAACACGACAACCTCAACGCGATCGTGCAGGCGTTTTATCCAGGCGAAAAAGCCGGCACCGCCATTGCGCGCATGTTGTGGGGCGACGTGAATCCCTCGGGCAGACTGCCGGTGACTTTTTATCGCGGTGTGGATGATCTGCCGGCGTTTGCCGACTACACCATGAAAAACCGCACATACAAATATTATTCCGGCAAACCGCTTTACCCATTCGGCCACGGGCTGAGTTACACCCAATTCGCCTATGGGCCATTGGTGGTGGCAAAACAGGCCGACGGCTGGACGGTGTCAGCGGAGCTGCGCAACAGTGGCAGTCGCGCCGGGGAGGAGGTGGCTCAGCTGTATGTGAGCCTGTCGGATGCACCCGATCCCAAGCCAATCCGTGAACTCAAGGCTTTCCAGAAAGTGCGGCTTGCACCGGGTGAAAAGGCCGCGCTGGAATTTCGGTTGACGCCTGAACAGCTGCAATACGTGGCGAAGGACGGAAAAAGGCAGAATTACCGCGGACGGGTGCTGGTAACGGTAGGATCGGGGCAGGAGGGTTATGTGGCCGCCACTGCTTTAGCGAAACAGGTGGTGTCGTTGCCGTAGGCCCTAGGCTTCTACGAGCATTAATAACTCCGGGCGCTTATTGAAGCGCCCCGGTTTCGCATACCTCTCCCAACAGGTCCAACAGCTTCGAGAAGTCCACGGGTTTGACCAGATAATGGTCAAACCCCGCGAGGCTGGCGCGGTTCTTATCCGCTTCACCGCTGTAGCCGGTCATGGCAATGATGCGCAGGTCGGCGAGGGATTTGTCCTCCCGCAGGTGTTTCGCCACTTCGTAGCCGTCGATGTCCGGCAATCCTATATCCAGCAACACAATATCCGGCCGCTCCCGTTTCACCGCGCCTATGCCTTCTTTGCCGTTATGGCAGATACGCAGGTCATGTCCGAGACTTTGCAGACACTGGGCGAGTCCATTGGCGGAATCGGCGTTGTCGTCAATCAGCAGAATGCGCAGTGGCAGGGTTTGCGACGTATCCGCCACACCCGGGATGGGCACCGATGACTGCGGCAACTGGTTGACCAGGGGCAGAAATACCGAGAATTCCGCCCCACGGCCCGGACCCTCGCTGGTCACCTGAACGCGGCCGCCGTGCAGTTCCACCAGCGCCCGCACCAGTGCCAGACCAATGCCCAGCCCACCCTGGGCGCGATTCAAAGCGGACGGTGCCTGCACGAAAAAATCGAACACGTTGGATAGCAGATCCTCGGGAATTCCCACGCCGTGATCCTTCACGCGGACGCAGGCCAGTTCTGGTTTCCCAAATTCTGGATTTCCCAGTTCCAGCGACAACTCGATCAAACCGCCTTCGTCCATATATTTGGCGGCATTGGTCAGCAGGTTGCCCAGTACCTGGGTCAATCGCACTGTGTCGCCCTGGACATAAATGGGTTGCTCGGGGAGGCTGAGGCGCAGTTGGTGACGATGTTTTTGCAGCAGGGGCGCGAGGGTATCCGCCGCGTGGGCGACTACGGTTTGCAGGTCGATGACTTCCAATCGCAATTGAATGCGGCCGTTGGAAATACGCGATACGTCGAGCAGGTCGTCCATCAGGCAGGTCAGGTGCTTCACCTGGCGTTGCAACAATTCCTGCGCCCAGGTTCGCTGATGTTCGGAAGCCGCCGGCAGCTGCATGACAAGCACCGCGTTGTGGATGGCAGACAAGGGGTTGCGCAGCTCATGGGCGAGGATGGCGATGTATTCGTCCTTGCGTTTGATGGATTGCGACAGCGCCTGTTCAGCGCGCTCGCGCTCGGTGACCTGCTGGGTCAGTTTGGTGTTGGTGGCCTGCAGTTCCGCATTGGCCTGTTCGAGATTCTGATTCAATAGCTGCAGGTCGCGCATGTTTTGCGCCTTCAGTTCCTCATGGGCCTTGGCCAGTTCGGTGTTGGCGATAGCCAGTTTCTGGTTGAGCCGTGACAGCTCCGCGCGCTGCAGGTAGAGCTGCACCAAAGCCTGCACCTTGCCCCGCAGGATCTCCGGAATCACCGGAATCTGCACATAATCCACCGCTCCCATTGCATAACCTTTGCGTTGGTCCAGGTCGGTGACATGCAATCCGGTGACAAAAATGATGGGTGTCTCCTCGAAACGAGGATGGTTGCGGATCAGCTCGGCGGTTTCGAAGCCGTCCATCTCCGGCATGCTGACATCCAGCAGAATCGCGGCGAACTCCATCATCATCAATTTGCCCAGCGCCTCCTTGCCGGACTGCGCCCGCACCAGATGGTGGCCGAGGCCGGCCAGCGCCACTTCGTAGCTCAGCAGCCGTTCGGGGCGATCGTCCACCATAAGAACGTTGACTTCATGCGATGACATATCGGTTATCCGGCGATTGCGTTCTTCAGGTACATGGAATGTGGTCATCATCGGTGCAGCCATGTTCGCAGCAGAGCCACCAACTGCTGGTTGCTGACAGGTTTAGCGATGTAGTCCGAGGCGCCTGCCTCCAGACATTTTTCCCGGTCGCCTTTCATCGCCTTGGCAGTGAGCGCGATGATGGGCAAGGTTTGGAATTTGGGTTGGGAGCGGATCTGCCGCATGGTCGTATAACCATCCATTTCCGGCATCATGATGTCCATCAATACCACGGCGAGATCGGGCGTACACTCGATCAGGTCAATGGCATCGCGGCCGTTGTTGGCGGTCAACACCTCCATGCGGTGGCGCTCGAGGATACTGGATAACGCAAAAATATTGCGCACATCATCATCGACAACCAGCACCTTCCTGTTGACCAGCGCTTCATCACTTTCATTCAGCTTTTGCAGCATACGTTGCTGGGCTTCCGGCAAGCTGGCCACCGGGTAGTGCAGGAACAGAGCGATCTCATCCAGCAGGCGTTCGGGGGAGCGGGCGTATTTGAGAACCATGGTTTTTGCCAGGTTGCGCAACTGGTGCTCATCGTCGGAGGACACATCGGTATTGGCCGTCACCACTATGGGCAGGTAGCGCAGATCGGGATCCCTTTGTATTTCCGCAAGCAGGTCCAGGCCGCTCATATCCGGCAATTGCAGGTTCAGCACCACACAGTCAAGACGGTTGCTGCGGATCGCTGCCAGACCCTCCGCCCCGGTGTTTACCGCTTGGACGTCCACCACTGTGTGGCTGAACATATCCGTCAGATCGCGGGATTTGCCTATCGGGTTCTCTATGACGAGAAGCTGGCGGCGGCGCGGCAGGACGAACTTATGCAGCTTGCCGACGACCTCGCCAATGCGGTCGGAACTGGCGGATTTGTTCACGAAGGCGAAAGCGCCGCGCGCCAGCGCATGCAGACGCTCTTCGTCCTGGGTCACGATCAGGATAGGGATATGGCGGGTTTCCGGATTCTGTTTCAAATAACTGAGGATGGTCCAGCCCATCATGTCCGGCAGGAAAATATCCAATGAGATGGCGGTGGGATTGCACAGGCGCATCAGTTCCAAAGCCTCGCCCCCACGCATCGCCACCACGCCCTTGAAGCCCTGGTGGCGGGCGAGATCCAGCAGTACGCGGGCGTAGTGGGGATCGTCCTCGATAATCAGCAGCACTTTGTCTCCCAGCGCCGTCTGGTGGCGGTCGTCCGGAAATTCCTCAATCCGCGGTGCGGCGGTCAGGGTTGGCTGATGCACCGCATCGCTGCGGCGCTGCTGCCTGAAGCGGGCGGCTTGGTCACCGTAACGCAGAGGCACGAAGAGGGTGAAAGTGCTGCCTTTGCCGGGCGTACTCTGCACGCGGATTTCACCGCCCAGCAGTTGCGCCAATTCCCGGCTGATGGCCAGGCCCAATCCGGTGCCACCATAGCGTCGGGCAGTGCCGGCATCCACTTGCTGGAAGGCTTCAAATATCAGCTTTTGCTTGTCCGCGGGAATCCCAGTGCCCGTATCGGAAACCGAAAAGGAGATAACGGCATCCGCGTTATCCAGCACCAGATGGTTGGGTGTCCAGCCGCTGTTGACCACGTCGACCAGCAGCTGGACGCTGCCGTGCTCGGTGAACTTGAACGCATTGGAAAGCAGATTCTTCAAAATCTGCAGCAAGCGTTTGGGGTCGGTATAGATAAAACGGTTTAACAGGTTGCTGCCGAACTCGGTGACAAACATCAGCTTGCGCGTTTCCGCCTGATGGCGGAAATTGCGTTCCACCGTCTCGCGCAGATTGGAGAACGGCAATTCCTCACACTCGACCGTCACAGTGCCGGATTCGATTTTCGACAGGTCCAGGATATCGCTGATGAGATTCAGCAGATCCGTACCGGCAGCGTGGATGGTGTTGGAAAATTCCACCTGTCGGGGTGTCAGGTTGCCATCGGCGTTTTCCGCCAGCTGCTCGCCCAGAATGAGAATGCTATGCAGCGGCGTGCGCAGCTCGTGCGAGACGTTGGCGAGGAATTCCGATTTGTAGCGGGAGGTGAGGGCGAGTTCCGCTGCCTTTTCCTCCACGGCGCGTTTGGCCTGGTCGATCTCCTGGTTCTTGCGTTCCACCTCGGCGTTTTGCGCGGCGAGCAGTTGCGCCTTCTGGGCGAGTTCCTCGTTGGTTTCCTGCAGTTCGAATTGGCGTGTTTGCAGCTCGATGGCCAATTGTTGCGATTGCGCCAGCAGGCGCTCGGTGCGCATGGTGGCTTCGATGTTGTTCAACACAATGCCGACGATGTCAGTCAGCTGTTCCAGGAAAGCGGTGTGGGAAGCGTTGAATTCCTTCAGCGACGCCAGCTCGATGACCGCCTTCACATGGCCTTCGAACAACACCGGCAGGATCATCACCATGCGCGGTGGCACATCCACCAGGCCCGAGGTGATGCGCAGAGGCTGCTGCGCCGTGTCGGTGATAATCAACGGCTGCCGCTCCTGGGCACACTGGCCCACCAGACCTTCGCCGAGGCGGTATTCCCGCACCTGGGTGCCATCGGGAAGATGGTCGGCGTAACCGGCGAGTTGGCGCAGGCGCCGTCCGCCGTCCGCTTCCGCCATGGCGTACATGATGCCCTGATGCGCCTCAACCAGCGGCGCCAGCTCCGAGAGCAGCATCTGCGCCACTGTGGTCAGGTCGCGCTGACCCTGCATCATGCGGCTGAATTTCGCCAGGTTGGTCTTGAGCCAATCCTGTTCCGTATTGCGGTCGGTGGTTTTGCGCAAATTGCCGATCATGGCGTTGATGTAGTTTTTCAGATCGGCCACCTCACCGCTGGCATCCACCTGGATGTAGCGAGTGAGGTCGCCGGTGGTCACCGCGGTCGCCACTTCGGCGATGGCCCGCACCTGGGTTGTCAGGTTGGCGGCCAGCAGGTTCACGTTGGCGGTAAGGTCCTTCCAGGTACCGGCGGCTCCCGGCACATTGGCCTGGCCACCGAGCCTTCCTTCCACACCCACTTCGTGGGCCACCGTGGTCACCTGATCGGCGAAGATTGCCAGGGTATCGGTCATGCTGTTGATGGTCTCGGCCAGAGCGGCCACCTCGCCCTTGGACTCCACAGTCAGCTTCTGCGCCAGATCGCCGTTGGCCACGGCGGTTACCACTTTGACGATGCCGCGCACCTGGTCGGTCAGATTGTGCGCCATCACGTTCACGTTATCGGTGAGATCTTTCCAGGTGCCGGCGACACCGGGTACCCGCGCCTGGCCACCCAATTTACCTTCGGTACCCACATCGCGCGCCACACGGGTCACCTCGGAGGCGAAAGCGTTGAGCTGGTCCACCATGGTGTTGATGGTGTCCTTCAGTTGCAGGATTTCACCGCGCACGTCCACTGTAATCTTGCGGGACAGGTCGCCCCGGGCGATGGCGGTTGCCACTTCGGCGATACCGCGCACCTGGTCGGTGAGGTTGGTGGCCATGACGTTCACGTTATCGGTCAAGTCTTTCCAGGTACCGGCCACGCCGGGCACCCGGGCTTGGCCGCCCAATTTACCTTCGGTACCCACTTCGCGGGAAACACGCGTCACCTCTGAGGCGAAGCCGTTCAACTGGTCCACCATGGTATTGATGGTGTCCTTCAATTGCAGAATTTCGCCTTTCACATCCACGGTGATTTTGCGGGACAGGTCACCGCGGGCCACCGCGGTGGTCACCTCGGCGATGTTCCGCACCTGGGCCGTCAGGTTGCCGGCCATGGAGTTCACGTTGTCGGTGAGGTTTTTCCAGGTGCCGGCCACACCGGGCACTTCCGCCTGGCCGCCCAGCTTGCCCTCGCTGCCCACTTCACGGGCCACCCGCGTCACCTCGGCAGCGAAGCTGTTGAGCTGCACCACCATGGTGTTGATGGTGTTCTTCAGTTCCAGGATTTCGCCTTTCACATCCACGGTGATCTTGCGGGACAGGTCGCCGCGGGCCACCGCTGTGGTCACCTCAGCGATATTCCGCACTTGCGCCGTCAGGTTGGTCGCCATGGCGTTTACCGAATCGGTGAGGTCTTTCCAGGTGCCAGCGACGCCGGGCACGATGGCCTGGCCGCCCAACTCACCCTCGGTACCCACCTCCCGGGCCACCCGGGTCACCTCGGAGGCGAAGCCGTTCAGCTGGTCCACCATGGTGTTGATGGTGTCCTTCAATTGCAGAATTTCGCCTTTCACGTCCACGGTCACTTTGCGGGACAGGTCGCCGCGGGCCACTGCGGTGGCCACTTCGGCGATGTTCCGCACCTGAGCCGTCAGGTTGCCCGCCATGGAGTTCACGTTGTCGGTGAGGTTTTTCCAGGTGCCGGCAACACCGGGCACTTCCGCCTGGCCGCCGAGCTTGCCCTCGCTGCCCACTTCCCGGGCCACCCGGGTCACTTCTGCGGCAAAGCCGTTCAACTGGTCCACCATGGTGTTGATGGTGTTTTTCAATTCGAGGATTTCGCCTTTTACGTCCACGGTAATCTTGCGGGAAAGGTCGCCCCGGGCGATGGCCGTTGCCACTTCCGCGATGCCGCGCACCTGATCGGTCAGGTTGACGGCCATGACGTTCACGTTGTCAGTGAGGTCCTTCCAGGTGCCGGCGACGCCGGGCACTATGGCCTGGCCGCCCAGCTTGCCCTCGGTACCCACTTCGCGGGCCACACGGGTCACTTCCGAGGCGAAGGAACGCAACTGGTCCACCATGGTGTTGATGGCTTCTTTCAACTGGAGAATTTCACCGCGCACGTCCACGGTGATTTTGCGTGAGAGGTCGCCGTTGGCCACGGCGATGGTCACTTCGGAGATATTGCGCACCTGGGCCGTAAGGTTGTTGGCCATGGAGTTCACGTTGTCCGTCAGGTCCTTCCAGACACCGGAAACGCCTTTTACTTTTGCCTGCCCACCGAGGTTTCCCTCGGCACCCACCTCGCGGGCGACCCGGGTTACCTCGGAGGTGAACACATTCATTTGCTCGATCATCCTGTTGACGATCTTGGCGGAATGGAGGAATTCGCCCTGCAGATCTCGACCGCCGATTTCCAGGGGTACGCTTTGTGAGAGGTCGCCTTTGGCAACGGCGGCGACACTGCGGGTGACCTCGGTGATGGGCCACAGCAGGTCGTCGATCAAGGTGTTGACGGAATATTCCATGGCGCCCCAGGCACCGGAGCGGCGGTCGCATTGCATGCGCTGGCGGGTCTTACCTTCCTGTCCCACCGCTTGCCCGACTCGTTCCAGTTCGCTGGCAACACGGCTGTTGGTGATGACTATGTCGTTGAAGGTATCGGCGATTTTACCTTCGATGCCGGTCCAGTGACCTGGCAGACGCACGCTGAAATCCCCATCGCGCATGGCCTGCAGTGCGTTAAGCAGAACTCTCGCGTCGTAATGTCGTTCAGCGGATCTTTCAACGGCAAGTTCTTCCGTCACAAGAATATCGTCGTTATCCACGCGTTTTAATCCCAATTGGAAATCGAAAAAATTTGCGAGGACGGACAAATGCGGGGTGATACAGCGCATCAGGTCCGACGCTCATTCAGGCCGTTCCTATTGCCGAGCGGCGATACTACTCCCAAATTTTATTGGAAATAAGCCCCGGTCCAAAAACATACGGCAGGCTTAACGTGCAACGTTGAAATCTGGCGTTGCGTTAGTCATCGCACAGACACTGGGTCACTTTTTTTAATATCACGCAGAAAACATGACAAGGCCGTGAATTTTAATTGCGAAGTGCAGGGCGGGTCCGCAATCGGGGTAACATTGCGAAAATCCGCTGGCTTTCGTGCCACCTTTCCGCCCGCTCTGACAGGAGAATTTCGTTGCCCCAGGCCGATAATAAAATGCCATCCGTTTTGGTGGTGCATGAAAATCCGGATATTCACCATCTGGTGGAAACTGCGTTGGCGGCGCAGTTTCGTATTGTGCCGGCGAGCAGCGAAGAAGAGGCAGTGTCTCAGCTCAAGCGCTGGCAGATCGATCTCGTCATCTGTGATGTGGCGTTGCAGAAACAGTCCGGCGTTTTGATGAAACGCCTGCGCGGCAGGAACGACTTCATCCGCATAGCGCTTCTTCTGATCTTGGGTGAAGACGATAACCCCTCCCAACTCCCGCACGACGATGCCGAACAGGACTATGTCCTCCAGCCGCTGCGGCCGGCTGAACTGCTGGTCCGTTGCAACAAGCTTCTCGCAATGACGCGCTCGATGGAGGAGTTGGCGGCGCAAGCGCTGGAGCGTGGGATGCAGTTGGAGCAAAGTGAAAACCGCTTCCGGCTGATGGTGGAAAGCATCGAAGACTACGCCATGTTCATGGTGAGCCTCTCCGGCGAGATCATCAGCTGGAATCGCGGCGCAGAACGGCTGACGGGGTACAAGGAAGAGGAGGCGGTCGGCCGTCATTTTTCGATCTTGTATCCGCGGGAGGAACTGGACGAGCGGCATGCGCTGCACGAGCTTTCCATGGCTGGCACCCTCGGGCGCTACGAAGAGGAAGGCAAGCGGGTACGCAAGGACGGTTCCGTGTATCTCGCGCAAATCACTGTTTGGCGGGTTGATGACGCGGAAGGGCGGCCTATCGGATTTGCAAAAATCACCCGCGATGTGACTTCGCGCAAAATGGCGCAGGAACGTGAAGTACAGTTGTTGGAGAGTGAAACGCGCTTTCGCCTTATGGTGGACAGCCTGCAGGATTACGCCATGTTCATGGTGGATCTGCAGGGATACATCACCAGCTGGAATCGCGGCGCTGAACGCCTGACGGGTTATACCGAAGCCGAAGCGATCGGACGGCAATTCTCCATGCTCTACCCCCGGGAAGACTTCGGCACAGAACACGCGCTCTACGAACTGGCCATGGCACGTGAAAAGGGCCTGCATGAAGAGGAGGGCCCGCGTCTGCGCAAAGACGGGTCTGTTTACTATGCGCATGTCTTGATGTGGCCCATGGCCGACAGTCAGGGTGAGATAGTCGGATTCGCCAAAATTACCCGCGATATCACAATGCGCCGCCAAGCGGAGCAGGTGATCAAGGAAAGCGAAGCCAAGTTCCGCACCATAACCGACGCCATGCCCCAGATGGTCTGGTCCACCCTGCCGAATGGTGACCACGACTATTTCAACAAGCAGTGGTATGACTTCACTGGCGTTCCAGAAGGCTCCACAAACGGGGCGGGCTGGAATGGGATGCTCCACCCCGAGGATCAGGAAAGGGCAGCCAATATCTGGCAACAAAGTCTGCGCACGGGCGAAACCTATGAAGTTCAATACCGGCTGCGCCATCATTCCGGAACTTACCGTTGGACGCTGGCGCTCGCCCTACCAGTGCGCAATGAAGAGGGGGTGATCGTCCGTTGGATGGGAACCCTGACGGATATTCAGAAGCAGAAGGAAGCCGAAGAGGCCCTCAAGGAGGCGGGGCGGCGCAAAGATGAGTTTCTTGCCATGCTGGCGCACGAGCTGCGCAATCCGCTGGCGCCGGTACGCAACAGCACGTTTCTATTGCACCGCCTGCTCGACCAGTCGAACGAGCGCGCGGTCCAGGTGCTGAACGTCATTGACCGCCAAGTCCGCCATATGACCTGCCTGATTGACGATCTACTGGACGTAGCGCGCATTTCACGCGGCAAAGTCAAAATCCGCAAAGAGATACTGGATCTCGTCGAAGTGGTGCGCCACACACTCGAGGACTTTGAAGCGGATTCCCAAGCCAAATCCATACACCTCAAAACAGACATACGCGTTACGGGTTTGAGCATTGCCGGAGACCGCACGCGCATTGCCCAAGTGGTCGGCAATCTGTTGCACAACGCTTTCAAGTTCACGGAAGTCGGCGGTGAGGTGCTTGTGGAAGTGGACCGCGAAACCGGCGGAAATACGGAAATGGCCGTGGTCCGGATAAAGGACTCGGGTACCGGCATTGCGCCGGATGTCATCCCCACGTTATTCCAGCCTTTTATTCAGGCGGACCAGGGTTTGGCCCGCAGCAAGGGTGGGCTGGGTCTGGGACTTGCGCTGGTAAAAGGCTTTGTCGACTTGCACGGCGGCGTCGTGGAAGCCCATAGCGAGGGACTCGGTTGCGGCTCAACGTTCATTGCGCGGTTACCGCTGGCACAGGCACCTTTGGCGGAAAATACAGTGAAGATTTCCCCGGTTCCCGCACACCAGTTGCGCATTCTGCTCATCGAAGACAATTCTGATATGCGGGAGACGCTGAGGGCGATTCTCAACCTGCATGGACATGAAGTGTTTACCGCGGCAGACGGTGCGGTGGGGTTGGGCATAGTCCGGAAAACAAGGCCCGATCTGGTGCTGTGCGACATTGGGCTGCCTGGGGAGTACGACGGCTTCGGCGTGGCGCAGCAGATACGGGCGGACCCGGAACTGGCGGATGTGTATCTGGTCGCATTATCCGGTTATGGCCAGGAGCAGGACCGCCAGCGTGCCAGACAAAGCGGGTTTGACCACCACCTCCTCAAGCCGGTGGATTTTGCGGCCTTGGCCTCGGTGATTGCCGATGCCAGCACCACCCGGCAGGAAGCCAGCCTTTTTAAGCATATTGAATGACGCCAGCGCCCCGATAAATCCGCCCAGATGAGAGAGGTGTATGCAGGAAAAGTCGATAACGCCTTCTGATTCTCACAATGATGCAAAACATCCCCACACCCAACCCGAGGGTGCCACCGGTCAGGAGCTGTTGATCGAGGGTGCCAACTGCGCCAGCTGCGTGGTGAAAATCGAAACCGCCTTGAAGAATGTGCCAGGTGTAGCGGATGCCCGAATGAACCTGGTCCAGCGCAGCGCGAGTGTGTCAGGTACTGCCTCGACGGAGGCATTGGTCAAAGCGGTGGAGGGCGCCGGATATCGCGCCAAGGTCACAGCCAGCCAAAAGGACGCGGAAATACTGGATGAAAAGGAGCAGGCGGACACCGCCTATTTCCAGCGCCTGATACGCGATACCGGGATCGCCCTCGCCCTGGGCGTCCCCTTGATGCTGTACGGCATGCTCGGGGGCGACATGGCGATTCACGACAATGATCGCCTGGTCTGGCTAGGGATAGGATTGCTTACGCTGGGCATCATGCTCTTCCCGGGACGCCACTTTTTTGTCGGCGGCTGGCACAGCCTGCGCAACCACTCGGCGAACATGGACACCTTGATCGCCCTGGGTACCGGCGCCGCCTGGCTTTATTCCATGGTGGTTGTCGCCCTGCCGCACTGGGTGCCAGATATGGCGCGCCATGTCTATTTCGAAGCGACCGCGATGATCATCGGCCTGGTGAACCTGGGTCTGGCGCTGGAAGTACGGGCACGGGGACGCACCTCCGCCGCCATCAAACGCCTGATCGGGCTGCAGGCAAAAACCGCGCGCGTGCTGCGGGACGGGCGGGAGTTGGATATTCCCATTGAGCAACTGATGGTTGGTGACCACCTGCGGGTACGTCCGGGAGAACGCATCCCGGTGGACGGGAGGGTGAGGGAAGGGCAGTCGTCCATGGATGAATCCATGCTCACCGGAGAGCCCATGCCAGTGGTAAAACGTGTGGGCGATAGCGTATCCGCCGGCACCCTGAATAAAACAGGTTCGCTGGTGTTCGAGGCCACCCGCGTCGGGCGCGACACAGCCCTGGCCCGCATCATCCAATTGGTAAAAAAAGCCCAGAACTCAAAACCGCCGATTGGTCGCCTGGCGGACGTCATAGCTTCCTACTTCGTTCCCGGCGTGATGATCATCGCCGTGCTCAGCGCACTCGCCTGGCTCAACTTTGGCCCCAGCCCCGCTGTGTCCTACGCCGTGGTGGCGGCCACTACCGTACTGATCATCGCTTGTCCCTGCGCCCTGGGTCTTGCCACTCCCATGTCGGTGATGGTGGGGGTGGGCAAGGCGGCGGAGGCCGGGATATTGATCAGAAGCGGCGAGGCCCTGCAAAAGGCGTCGCAGATTACCGTCATGATTCTCGATAAAACCGGCACCATCACCCTCGGTTCGCCAAGGGTCACTGATCTTTTGCCTGCGGAGGGTTTTGCCGCAAACGACATGCTGCGGCTGATCGCCAGCCTGGAGCAGGGTTCGGAACATCCGCTCGCGCAGGCTATCGTCGATGCCGCCCGTGAACAGGGATTGCATCTGGCCAAGGTGGAGAATTTTTCCGCCTTGGTGGGGCGCGGAATACAAGGTCGTGTGGACGGGCGGGAGCTGCTGCTGGGCAACGAAAAACTCATGCGCGATCACGGCGTCGACTTGGCAGACTGGGCCGACTGCGCCCAGGCGCTCGCCGCCCAAGCCAAAACACCCATGTACTTTGCAGCGGACGGCCGATTCGCTGGCATTATCGCCGTGGCGGATCCACTCAAACCGGATTCGGCAGACGCTATCTTGCGCCTGCGGCAGCAGGGCATACGGGTGGTGATGCTCACCGGCGACAATCGCACCACTGCCCAGGCGGTGGCGGCTCAGGTAGGCATCCAGGAAATTTTTGCGGAAGTGCAACCTGCAGACAAAGCCGAAAAGGTGGCCGCACTGCGGCGCGAGGGTGAAGTGGTGGGTATGACCGGTGACGGCATCAACGATGCCCCGGCGCTGGCGTTGGCAGATGTGGGTTTTGCGATAGGCACAGGTACGGACGTGGCCATGGAAAGCGCCGGCATAACCCTGATGCGCGGCTCACTGCATGGCCTGGCAGACGCTGTGGACCTCAGCAAAGCCATAGTGCGCAACATTCAACAAAACCTGCTGGGCGCGTTCATCTATAACGCTGCCGGCATTCCCATAGCGGCGGGGATTTTGTTTCCGGTATTCGGAATGCTTCTGAGCCCGGTGATCGCTGGCGCTGCGATGGCCTTTTCTTCCGTCACTGTGGTGGCCAATGCCAACCGCCTGCGTTGGTTTAAAACGCGTAGCACTTCTGCATCAACTCCGCTTACCCATTGAATGAGGCACATCCATGTGGCTGATCAATTCGCTCGGAATATTGTTGATAGTCCTGATCGTCTGGTGGTTTTGGTTGTACAAGCCTTCGAATATCCGTGTTCAAACGGGACCTATACGCATTCTTGTAGCCAACGGTGTCTATCAGCCGGCGCATATTCAGATACCCGTCAGTCGGGCCGCGGTATTGGAGTTCGTGCGTAAGGATGCGTCACCTTGCGCCGAGACCGTTGTTTTCCCGCAGCTGCAGGTAAGCGAAACGTTAGAATTGAATAAAACCACTTCTGTGGCATTGCCGCCGTTGCCACCCGGAATTTATATCTTTCATTGTCAAATGCAGATGTACCGCGGCGAGTTGCACGTACACGATTAATCAATGGCATTCCTCTACTCCTCGCGTTGCTGCAAAAGCAACAGTGCTGTGCGCCAAAAGCAAGCGTAACGGTTTGATAAGCGCACCGAAATGTATCCTCGCAATGGCAGGCATAAGTTGTTTTTGGCGTGAGGAATTCGGAATTTATATCGCGCCCAGAAATAGTGCTGAAAATTTTCCATCGAAATAAAAAAAGCTGACCATATTCGAACTTGAGCTAGTCATTTGCTCATCAAATCCGATCGAACGCTTAACTTGTGCTAATTTCATTTATACATAGATCAAACACCATATCCATGTTACCGATATAAGACGGCGCTACGGTTACTTCGATAACGCCCTAAAAAAATTAGAGCACTTCAATGCGGATAAAAGTCGTAATTTGGATGGCACTCTGGCAGACCATGATGTCCTGTCAGGTTTCAATGGCTCAGGATTCCGCGCTGCACATCAAAGCTGCATTTATCTACAAGTTCTGTGGCTACACCACTTGGCCGGGTCAAAAATTTTCGAACGAGTACGCTCCAATTCGCGTAGGTGTTGTGGGCCATCAGCGTGTGGTGGATGAGATCCAAAGGGTGTTCGCAGGCAAAACCATCCAGGGGCGGTCGCTGGTTGTTTATAAGGTCGATACTGAAAGCGATCTTACGGCCCTCCATCTCCTGTACGTGAACGACAGTTCACAATTAGATCTATTCAGTTTCCCTGCATTGCAACAACAAGAGCCCATTCTGACGATTACGGAAAAGCGTTCTCTGCCTGAATTGGCCATTATCAATTTTGTTCCCTATCAAGATTACATACGCTTTGAGATTTCACGAACGCAGGCGGAAAAAGTCGGTTTGGAAATCAGTTCACAATTGTTGTCCGTTGCCCTGGCGGTTAAATAGGAGCGAGCAATGGTGAGGCGCTCACTGAAAATCAGATTTACCATGGCGGTTCTGGGAACGACCGTTATCGCCTTGATTGTATCCTCTGGCGCCATGGTGATATTCAATCTTCAGGATTATCGTGAGGGTGTGGCGGAAGCATTGAATGTGCAGGCGGCACTTCTCGCCCAGGCGATTACGCCCTCACTCCAGTTTAATGACAGCGCCTCTGCGCAAAGTTATTTGCAGCTATTGGAATTGCAACCGGAAGTGGTGGAGGCTGCCGTCTATAACGAGAAGGGCCGATTATTCGCACATTATCAGATTAAATCCGGTCAGGCCGAGGTGAAGGCAATGGCGCCCGGTGAAGATGGCATCAAAGTGGAAGGCAATACTCTGTCTATCCAGAGAAGGGTATTTTTTGAAAACGAAATTGTCGGCATAGTCGTGGTGCGGATGCACTATGATCTATTCGCCAAAACTGCGGGGAATATTGCGATCGCAACTTTATCCATCGTATTTGCAGTATTGGTGGCATTCGCGCTCTCGCAGCATTTTCATAATAATGTCATAGGACCTATTCACTCGTTGACAGGATTGGCGCGACAGCTGACGAACACCAAAAATTATTCATTACGCGCGGAGAAGAAAAGCGACGATGAAATGGGCTATCTGGTGGATACTTTTAACGATATGCTCGATGAAGTCGCCAATGGACGAAAGAGTCTGGTGCACTCAAACGAAGAGCTGAAACTGGAAATACAGGAGCGTCGCGAGGCGGAAAGTGCACTCAAAAGAACAGAAAACGAAGTCTTGCGCTTGAATGCCGAATTGGAACAGCGGGTACAGGAACGGACACTGCAATTGGAGCTGGCCAACAAGGAATTGGAATCATTCAGTTATTCCGTATCGCACGATTTGCGCTCGCCCTTGCGTGCGATTGATGGATTCAGCCAGGCTTTGTTGGAGGATTACAGCGACCAACTGGATGCCGCTGGCAGGGATTATCTTGCGCGTGTCAGAGCGGCAGCGCAAAAAATGGGAAATCTGATCGATGATATGTTGAAACTGTCGCGCGTCAGCCGTGCGGAAATGAATCTGCAGCAGGTGGATTTGAGCGCGATGGTATCGAGTATATGGGAGGAGCTGAGCCAGGACGGCGCCAGGGATGCCACAATCAAAATCACCTCCGGTTTAAGTGCTTTTTGCGATCCACATCTGATGCGAATAGCACTGACCAATCTTCTCAATAATGCCTGGAAATACACCTCCAAAATACCCAGCGCCAAAATTGAATTTGGTATGCGGTTGAACGCAGCCGAAGCAGCGTTCTTTGTGCAAGACAATGGCGCGGGCTTTGACATGAAATACGCCGATAAACTTTTCGGCGCGTTCCAACGCATGCACACGATGGGCGAATTTCCGGGAACGGGTATAGGACTGGCCACCGTCAAAAGAGTGGTTTCCCGCCATGGAGGGCGAGTATGGGCCGATGCCGCACCGAATGCTGGCGCCACCTTTTATTTCACATTGGCACCGCAAAATTTTACTGAGACCGAACTGACAGGGGCTTCATCATGAACAGCAGACCAATATTATTGGCGGAAGACAACCCGGACGATCAGCAGCTCGCGCTGCGGGCTTTCAAGAAGTCCAATTTATCCAATGAAATCATTATTGCAAAAGATGGCGTTGAAGCCATTGAGTATTTATTCGGTACGGGCGCTTATGCCGGTGCTGAACCGCCGCCACTGCCGGCCGTGGCACTGCTCGATATTAAAATGCCGCGCATGGACGGGCTGGAGGTGCTCGCGGCCATCCGTGAAAACGAACGTACGCGATTTTTACCTGTGGTTATTTTGACTTCTTCAAAAGAAGAACAGGACATTGTTAGAGGCTACAGCCTGGGTGTTAACAGTTATGTCCGCAAGCCTGTTGACTTCAATGAATTTCTCAAGGCAATTCAGCATATGGGCCTGTATTGGCTGATCCTGAACGAAGCGCCGGCCCAGGCTTAAGATATGAGGTGGTTATGGACCCAGCGTCCACTACGAAAATAACGCCCAAGTTTCCGCTGCGATCCTTGATGATTGAGGACCAGGAAGACGACGCCTTACTGCTCTTGAATTTGTTAAAGCGCAACGGCTTTTCCGTGACCTATGAACGTGTCGATACTTTGCCAGCGCTGGAAAATGCTTTATTACGTGAATGGGATATCGTCTTTTCTGATCACGCCATGCCGGCGATGAGTGGTACCCAGGCATTGATACTCGTGCGCGAACGCAATCCGGATGTGCCTTTTATTTTCGTATCAGGAACCATTGGTGAGGCTGTGGCGGTCAACGCCATGCGCACCGGTGCCCAGGATTACATAATGAAAGACAATTTGGCGCGTTTGATTCCAGCGGTGCAGCGTGAATTAAAGGAGGCGCGGGTTCGTCGGCAAAAGCGCATGGCTGAACAGCGTCTTCGTTATCTTACCCATCACGATCCTTTGACGGGTCTGCCCAATCGTTTTCATTTTTTGGAATATCTTGCCGCAGCCATCGACCGTCGCGAAAGTTCCGCGGATTCACTGGCTGTCGTTTATGTTGATATAGACAGGTTCAAATCCATTAATGACAGCCTTGGCTATGAGGCGGGCAATTTATTGTTGCAGGAAATCGGTAAGCGTTTAGTCGAATACATTGGGCAGGACGGTATTGTCGCGCGTATGGCCGCTGATGAATTCGCGTTTGTTTATGAGTCCTTCTCCGACATTGGACAGCTGCACTCCTGGTTGCACTATGTTATTGAATGTCTCGATAAACCCTATTTTATCGGGGATTGCTCCATGTATTTCAGTGCGAGCATGGGAGTGGCGCTTTATCCGGCAGATGCCCGTGAAGCGAACGATCTGTTGGGCAAGGCGGATATCGCGACGTATCATGCGAAAGACGAAGGCGGCAAACGATTTCTGTTTTTTGAATCGGACATGGCGGTTCATTTGGAAGAGCGATTGGCGTTGGAGCGCAATATGCGCCTCGGCATGGAACGTAAAGAGTTTTTTTTGAACTACCAGCCGCAGATGGATTTGGCCTCCGGAAAAATCATCGGCATGGAGGCATTAATCCGCTGGAACAGCGGCGAGCGCGGCCTGATCAGCCCCGCGAGTTTTATTCCCCTGGCTGAGGAAACCGGATTTATTCTGCCGTTGAGCGAATGGGTTTTAGAGGAAGCCTGTCGCCAAGTTCAATCCTGGCGCAACGCCAATCTTCTGGCGATCCGGGTTGCAGTCAACATATCCGCCCGACAGTTTCACGATGATCATTTACTGGGAATCATCCAGCGTATTCTTACGGACCATCAACTCCCCCCGGAATATCTGGAGCTGGAAATTACGGAGTCCACCATTATTCGCGACAGCGTAAAAGCCTCCAAAATTCTCGGAGAAATCCAGAAGCAAGGCATAAAAGTCGCGCTGGACGATTTTGGTACCGGGTACTCCAGTTTGGCCTATCTGAAGTCCTTTAAGACCGATTACCTTAAGATTGACCAGTCTTTTATCAAAGAGATTACCGAAAGCCACAACAGTCAAGCCATCGTCAGTGCCATGGTTGCAATGGCCGAAAAGCTGTCCATAAAAACCATTGCGGAAGGTGTGGAAACCCAGGCCCAGCTCGATCTACTCAAGACGTTGGGTTGCGACATGGTCCAGGGATATTTCATTGCAAAACCAACAAGCCCGGAAAACATGCAGAATATACTCAGGACTTTTCATGCGGGTAGCGCGCCATGAAAAGGCTTTGTCCTTACCTTATCCGTAATGTGCAAACCGGTTTTGCGATAGCGTTTGTCTTTTTATATTCGGGTAAAACGCTGGGCTTTGAATCCGCCCCCGAAGAACAACTCTTTTCCTTGTCCATCACCGAATTGATGAATACCCGTATCAGTTCTGTATCCAAGCGGGAAGAGAGCCTGTCCGCTGCGGCGGCATCCGTGTTTGTCATCACCAATGATGCGATCCGCAATTCCGGTGTCACATCGATACCTGAAGCTCTGCGCTTGGCGCCAAGCCTGCAGGTCAGCCGTATCACCGGAACACAATACGCCATTACTGCACGCGGATTTAACAACTCGGTAAGCAATAAACTGCTGGTGCTTATTGATGGCCGCACCGTTTATACACCGCTTTTTTCAGGCGTTTTCTGGGATCATCAGGACATGATGCTAGAGGATATTGAGCGGATTGAAGTGATCAACGGGCCGGGCGGCACCTTGTGGGGCTCTAATGCGGTCAACGGGGTAATCAATATTATCACCCGTGATTCCTCGGCAACGACAGGCGCGCTGATCAGCGCCCATGGCGGCACCGATCAGGGGTTCAGCATGCGTTACGGTGACAGCATCGGAGACTCGGGTCATTTCCGGGTATATACAAAAGTCACAGGAAAAGGGGCGACCGAGCGCGCTGACGGTGGGGACCAGTTCGATGGTTCGGAAAATTTCCAGGCGGGGTTTCGCTCAGACTGGCACAACGCGGACAATCATTTCACATTGCAGGGAGATGCTTATCAAGGTGAGGAGGACGAGCGGGGTATTACCCTGGGGCAGGATCTGGGGGCCATCGCCATATCCGGCAGTAATGTATTGGCTCGGTGGCAGAAGCATTTTGCTGATAACTCGGATGCACGACTGCAAATCTATTGGGATCGAATAAAGCGACGCGACGCATTTCTGTTTCAACCCCGCGGGGAAATTCTGGACGCGGAATTTCAGCATACAGTGCCAATGGGAAGGCATAAAATCCTGTGGGGTGGGGGATACCGGCACGGGGAGGACCAGGTAGGTCCAGGGTTGTTTACGATGTTTATTCCAGATAGCCGGGTATTGGAATGGAAAAATCTCTTTTTACAAGATGAAATGATAATCAGCGAATCCCTTAAGGGTACCTTGGGGATGAAAGTGGAGCACAACGATTATACCGGCGCGGAATACCTGCCCAATCTGCGCTTGGCCTGGAAATACTCCGAGACAGCCAATATCTGGGCGAGTGTGTCACGCGCTGTCCGTGCGCCGTCGCGGTTCGATAAGGAGATCTACGCTTTTTTTCCGACACCACCGAATTTTTTCGTGGCAGGCGGACCGAATTTTGAGTCGGAAGTCGCCAATGTTTTCGAGGTGGGTTACCGGGGTCAATTCAGCGACAAGCTAGCCTACTCAACAACCGTTTATTACCACGATTGGGATAAGCTGCGCAGTGGTTCTGCATTACCGACAAAGTTTGAAAATAAAATTGAAGGCGAAGTTTATGGTTTGGAATTTTGGGCGACCTACGCCTTTAATCCCGATTGGAAAATCAATGTTGGTGGTTATCGCCTGTATAAGGATTTGCGTCTGAAGCCCGATAGTACAGATCCGGTAGGTGTGAATAACGATACCCTCGCCAATGACGCGGATTACCGTTTTGTTATGCGTTCTGATATGGCTTTGTCTGATCGGGTCAACCTGCAAATATCCGTACGACACAATGCGGAACTGCCGCATCCACGAGTACCGGCTTACACATCCATCGATGGCAATCTAACTTGGCGGCTGCGCGACGACGTTGAGATTTCCCTGGCCGCGCAGAACCTGGCGGATCAGGAGCACAGCGAACTTCTGGCAGCCGGGGCTGCCACCGAATTTGGACGCATGGCATGGCTAAAACTGGTTTGGCGAAGATAACAGAAGTTATTTTTCCAAACTGTTGATATGCGCATAGACGCTGCTGGTGCCGTCTTTATGCAATACCAGCACATCATAGGGCGTAATTCGGTCGCCTACTTCCATACCTGGGCTGCCAAGTGGCATGCCAGGAACCGCAAGGCCTATAGCGTTCGCGGGTTTTTCAGCAAGAAATTGTTTTACCAGCCGCGCGGGAATATGACCTTCAAAAATATAGCCTTCTTCTGATACCGCTGTATGGCAGGACTGGTATTCCGGTTTAATGCCAAACTTTTCTTTGATTGCATTGAGATCATCCGGATGCTGTGCGCTGCTTTTAAAGCCTTGTGAGTTGACGTGTTCCAGCCAGAGTTCACAGCAGCCGCAGGTGGGGCTTTTATAAACGTCGAGGGCGATGGTTTCAATAGACGGCTTTTCAGCTGGTTTTACTTCTGTGGTTTTGCTTGTATCCGAGCATGCTGTAATTGCGAATAGGGTCATAAGCAAAAAGCTGGAGATAAAAAAAGAAATCGGATTTTGCATGTGTCTTATCACCATCAAAGAGTGCAATAAAAATAGCTTTAAAGAATTAGGTTGGCGTCAACAGGTGATCCAAACTACTGAGTCGCATCAGCGATAAAAGATTGTCCGGTGGATTGCGAACGAGCAGCTTTTTGTTTTTTTGATGAGCTGCGCGGAACATTCCCAGCAGCAATACGCCACCGGCGCTATTGCAGCGTTCCATCTTGGCCAGGTCAAGCGCACAGATCTCCGCCACCTGGTGTTCCAGCCAAAGCTTTGCCTCCTGCTCTAGGCGCACGACATTACTGAAATCCACACCGCCGGAAAAGTGCAACCCATCGGGCTGTTGAATCCAGCCGCCTTGCCCCGGATCACTCACGGTTTTTTCTCCGTGGCATTCACCGGTTTCATAAGTTCCGCCCAATGATCCACCACATAATCCACGTTGCCTTTATTTTTCTCCACGGCGTCGGCAAACTGATTGCGGTAGGTTTCACCCATATTCAAACCCTCCACCGTCAGATTTTGTATCAACCATTCGCCCGATTTTTTCTTGGCCAGGCGATATTGCACTTTGTATTGCTTATTGGACGCGGCGTGGACGATTTGAGTCAGGGTGCGATGTTCGGCATTCTTTTCCTGGGCGGGCGCCGGTTCCCATTCAATGCGTTCACCGTCGAATTTGAGCAACGCATCGGCATAGGTTCGTATCAGGGAGTGCTTTAATGTCGCGCCGAATTTGTCGATGCGTGCGCGAAATGCGACTTTTTCCGCTTCGCTCTTCAACGCTTTATAGCGCTGTGCATTGGCATAGGTGGCCATGACACCTCGGGCGAAATAATCCAGGTCGATCACTTGGCTGAGCACCGCGTCCACCTGCTGGTAATAGGCCTCGGAATTTGGCGGTGTTTGTTTTTTGGTGGCCAACGCAATTTTAAGAATTTCGTCGGTGGCGTCCTTCAGCATCTGCTGTGGATCACTGTTGTTAATGATGGCACTGCCAGGAGAGGCGCTGTTAAGGGGGGCGCTATTGGTGGGAGTAGCGGCAAATGCCGGCAGCGACACTAAGGCGATCGCCAGCATGAACACGCGAGGAAGATGTGTAATTTGCAACATAGGATTTCTCCGCAGAATTTCTGCTCTATTTCTTTTCGGCCATGCTGGTCATGATCTTGCCGACCAAGTCTTCCAATACCAGTGCAGATTGAGTGTCTTGAATCTGATCGCCATCACCCAACAGGTCCGGCGAACCTCCCACGCTGATACTGACATATTGTTCCCCGAGTACACCGGAGGTTTTAATGCCGGCGATGCTGTCGGTGGTCAGAAAATCGATTTGCTTGTCGATTGCCATTTCGACCACGGCGCGCGCGCTGATCGGGTCCAGCCGGATACCGGTTACCTGTCCCACTGAGACCCCGGCGATGCTGACTTTCGCCCGTGATGTCAGCCCCGCAATATTGTTGAATTCCGCCGTTACCCTGTAGGTTTCCTTGCTCGCGTCGCGAAAACTGAGCCCGCTGACCTGAAGTGCGAGAAAAGCCAGTGCGGCGAGGGTTATCAAAATAAAAACGCCGACGGTTAATTCCAGTTCACGCTGCTGCATGAGTGTTCTCCAAAGTTTTAAAAAACATTTAAATTCTACTGAGCGATTGTGGTTTTGATCGATTCATCAGCGTTAATTGACACCAAACATCACGGCCGTTAACAGAAAATCCAACGCTAAAACGGCGAGGGATGAGTAGACCACGGTTTTGGTGGTGGCGCTGCTGATACCTTCGGACGTGACGTCTGCGTTGTAGCCCTGGTATACGGCTATCCAACTGACGACAACGCCGAAGGCCAGAGATTTGATCAAGCCGTTCAGAACGTCCTCTTCGAAATTCACCGAGTTCTGCATGTTGGACCAAAAAGAACCCGCATCCACGCCCAGCCAATTCACACCCACGGCGACGGCGCCCAAAATGGCCACTGCGTTAAATATCTGCGCGAGCATGGGCATGCAAATCATGCCTGCCCAAAGGCGCGGCCGCAGCACGCGTCGCAATGGGTCCACGCCGATCATTTCCATGGCGGCGAGCTGGTCGGTGGCTTTCATTAAGCCGATTTCCGCTGTGATTGCGGACCCGGCGCGCCCGACAAATAATAATGCGGCAACTACCGGACCCAATTCGCGCAAGAGGGTGAGTGAAACAAATTGCCCGAGTGCCGCTTCAGCACCGAAGCGCACCAGCACCGTATAACCTTGCAGCGCCAGCACCATGCCAATCAAAACTCCGGACACTATGATGATGATGAGCGAATAAACTCCGACAAACATCAGCTGACGCAGCAGTAAACGCGGCCCTTCACGTAAATCCGGCCAGCCCCAAATGGCACGCCACCACAGGAGACTGGCGCGGCCTATACCTGCAGTTGTATCCAAACCCCAGGCACCGAGGGATCGCAAACGACCGCGCTTCATGATTTCTCCATTTGCAAATCTGCTTGCCAGGTTTTGGTGGGATAGTGAAAGGGGACGGGGCCATCCGGCAGCCCCATTAAAAATTGTCGCACCATAGGGTCGTTGCTGTTCATGACTTCCGATGGCGTCCCCTGACCTATGACCCTGCTGTTCGCCAACACGAAAATATAATCGGCTATGGCGGCAGTTTCCGATACGTCGTGTGACACGATAATGGATGTGGAACCTATGCCGCCGTTGATGCGTTGAATGAGGTCGCGCAACACGCCGGCCAGAATAGGATCCTGTCCGGCAAATGGCTCGTCGTACATGATGAGTTCCGGATCGAGCACTATGGTGCGGGCCAGGGCCACGCGGCGGATCATGCCGCCGGAGAGTTCGCTTGGCATCAGGTCGCGGGCGCCGCGCAATCCGACGGCCTGGAGTTTCATCAGCACCAGATCGCGAATCATGGATTCCGGCAGTTGTGTATGCACTCGCAGCGGAAATGCCACATTTTCATATACGGATAAATCCGTAAACAGGGCGCCGCTCTGGAATAACATGCCCATGCGTTGGCGCAGGGCGAATAAACCGTTGCGATCCAATCGCGACACGTCCATCCCATCGACCCGCACGGAGCCTTCGTGCGGGTGAAGCTGGCCTCCGATGAGTTTCAATAAAGTGGTTTTGCCGCAACCGCTGGGCCCCATGATTGCGGTGATTTTATTGCGCGGGATATCCATGTCGACATTCTGGAAAATCCAGCGGGACGCGTCCCGCCGGAAACTGAGATTGCGAATTTCGATCAGATTGTTTGAGGACATACAGTACCTGTCAATGCCCGTGGGTCAAGGTTCGGGATGTTTTAGGAAGCGGTAATAACCGTCAGGCAGTCGATTGCTGCCACCATAAATCGCACTGCGATTCGCACCGCGCGCAAGTTGCGGTGTGTTGTCGGAAATTGAGCCAGCCACCTGATTCGCCACAGCACTCACCACCGCTCCCAATAAACCGCCGCCACTGCTGTTGTCGGAATTCTGCCGGCCATAAACCTTTCCCTGCCATAAATCGGCACCCGTGCGGGTATCCACCAGACGCAATTGCACACTGACAACGGTGGAGGAGGAAATAACCTGGAATTTTTGTCCCCAGTCTGAAATAAGGCAGTAAAGCACCGCGTCAGCCCCGGTATGTTGGCGAATTTTATCCAGAGGGATTGCGTTCATTTCGTCCGGCGTGGGCAGTCCATTGTCTTTTAGGAGCTGGTCGATCACCGCCACAGGAAAAACGTAATAGCCTTTTTCTGCGAGCGGTTGGGAGATGGTGGAAAGGTAGGTGTAAGGCGCGTTCACTTCAATGGAATGATTGAGCGGCGGCATGACCAGAATGGAGCGGGGCCAATTGGGATCCAGTGTCACAGGTTTCTCGGGAGATGAAGCGCAGCCCGCAAGAAATACCAAGGCCAGAATCCAAAGGGGAGTGTGGAGATACCTCATGGACTGCCCCCCTGTTTTTTTCTGGCTTGATGGGCCCGCTGCAACATGCCGTCAAGCAGGACGGCCGACTCTGGATAAAGGGCCTTTTCATTATTAAAGGCCGCTTCGGCGGCGGCCATATTCCCTGTGGAAGCGAACATCAATCCAAGATGGGCGTGTACTCCGGGCGCTATTTTTCTGCCACTGTGCTGCGCCTGTTCAATATCGGCGGAGAGCTGGTCAATCTGCATTTCCGGCATTGCCTTGCCGGGACGGTTGTACATGTCGTAGAGCAGCTGCTCGTAATCCCCCCAGTAATAAAGGGTGGAGGGTGTGGTCTCACAAGCGGCCAGCAGAGCGCACAATGTCAAAACCAGTGTTTTGGATAATTTCATAACAATTATTCACTGACCTTTAAAACACCGGCGTTTTGTGCGCGCACCAGTTCATTCACAGCTTCTGTGATGGCCAGGTTCAATACCTTGCCATTCAAGGTGGAGTCGTAACCGGTGTTGGAACCAAAACCCACCACCTCGCGCTCGCTCAACTGATATTCACCGGCACCTTGGGTGGAATAAATAATTTCCGAGGTGAGCACATCCACCACATTCAAGGAAACTTTGGAATAGGCGATTTGATTTTTGCCGCTACCCAATATGCCGAATAATTGTTTGTCACCCGTGACCTTGCGGCCAAACTCGGTGACCGCGCCAGTCACGGCGTAGCGCGCACCCTGCAGATTTTGTTTTTGGCCACGCAGCTGCGCTTCTTCCTGAATTTTCGCCATATTTTCGCGGTCCACCACTTTGAAACGGTTGGTCTGCTGCAGATGGGTTTTTAGAATGGTTGTCGCCTGGTTGCCTAACAAGTCATCAGACGAAGAGAACAGGCCCTGCATATAACTGGAACGGTTCTGGAAATTGGTCACCACCAAAGTGGTTTTAGGGCCCGTGTAGATTTCACCGAAGGATTCCACTTTTTTGGATTCCACAACCCGGTGGGATTCGGTTGCAGTACAGCCCAGAAGAAAGCTGAAAACAAAAGGCACCAAGAGACTGCCGAGGTGATAGGTCTTCATAGGGAAACTCCATGTTTTGATAATGTTGATGTTCTGGTTTGCCTCAAATTAGAGCAGCAGTATTGGTAAGCCACTCCGACAAGTCAATCCAGCTCGTTTAAACCTGAATGATTCGGTGTTAAGTGTCGCGTAACGAATCGGCGACAGATGTAAGATTTTGTGAGCATTTATATCGCCTGCGAAAATTCATACACCCAGCTTTACCGGGGCAGGTCGCCGGCGCTGGGTGATGTAGAGTGCCATGAGCACAGCAAAGGAAAATATCAACATGGCGCCGGCCAAGCGGTGTGCATTCTGGTACTCCAGTGCTTCTACGTGATCGTAAATTTGCACGGAAACCACCTGGGTTTCTCCCGGGATATTGCCACCGATCATTAACACAATGCCAAATTCCCCAACGGTATGGGCAAAGCCCAAAACTGCGGCTGTGATAAAGCCCGGTTTCGCAAGAGGCAGTATCACGGAGAAAAATCGATCCCAGGGTCCGGCCCGCAGGGTGGCCGCCATTTCCAACGGGCGATCACCAATCGCCTCCATGGCATTTTGGATAGGTTGAATCACAAACGGCATTGAGTAGAGCAGTGAAGCCGCCACCAATCCCCAAAAAGTGAAGGGCAGTGTGCCCAAACCCAGGCTTTGTGTGAGCTGACCGACCCAACCGTGGGGGCCCATGGCGAGCAGCAAATAAAATCCAAGCACTGTCGGCGGCAATATCAAGGGCAGGGCGACCAGCGCGCTCACCGGGCCTTTCCACCAGGAGCCTGTGCGTGCCAACCACCAGGCGATGGGCGTACCTATGAGCAGCAACAGCAGGGTAACCGTGCCCGCCAAGCGTAGAGTGAGGCCAATGGCCGCCCAATCGGATGCGCTGAATCCCATGCAGGATTACCTCGTCTCAGTCGCTGTGGATGCGATGCCGTAACCAAAAGATTCAATAATGGCGGTGGCTTGAACACCTCGAATGAAGGTGAGTAGATCCCGCGCGGCCGGGTTGGTTTCCCCCTTGCGCAATAAAACCACATCCTGCTGTACAGCCGGATACAATTCTGCCGGAACCACCCAGCTGGAACCGGATAGTATTTTTCCTTTCTCCATAACCTGGGAGAGGGCAATAAACCCCAAATCCGCATTGCCGCTTTCAATGAATTGGAAAGTCTGGGCGATATTTTCACCCATGACCCATTTGCTCCGGCTCTGCTCCAGCAGGCCCATCCTTGTTAAAACTTCCATTGCCGCAGCGCCATAGGGCGCGTGTTTGGGATTGGCCAGGGCCAGCTTGTTGAACCGGCCGCTTTTTAAGACCTCCGGTCCGGCTTCCAGTCCTTTTTTAGCGGACCAGAGGACAAGGCCGCCCACCGCATAAGTAAAACGACTGCCCGTTACCGTCAGCCCATCATTCTCCAATGCCGCGGGTTTTTCCTGATCTGCGGAAAAAAACACCTCAAAGGGCGCCCCATTATGTATCTGCGCATAAAACTTGCCCGACGCGCCAAAAGACATCTTCAGTGTATGACCTGATGCTTTTTCAAACGCCTGAGCAATCTCGCGCATGGGTTTGGTGAAATTGGCGGCTACGGCAACGGAGATTTCAGCAGCACGGATGGTGGGCGCCAGCCAAATAAGGGTGAATAAGAAGAAATACCACAGGTGCTTCATATCGGAACCCCGAACAGAAAGGCGCAATTTTAATTTTTATCGATTTTTTCGTCGAGAACATTTACAGCTTTAAATCCGCGGCTCTGAAAAAATGCCGGATGTGGCATTTAAAGCATGGTTTTGTCTTTCTCAATGAAGATTTCTGATGCTGGCTCGCGAGTTGCACAAGAGCACTTTGCTTCTGAAAGTCGCGCGGTTATTAGCAGGTATTTTGAATAAGCTGTCAGGGTTTTACTTCGGTACAAAAATAAAATCCATCAATGCAATTCTGCATATGATGTTATTTAGAAATTTATTAAGGAGAACTCTTTATGATACGGTCACTTTTTACAGCGGCATCATTAATTTTGTCCCTATCGAGCCACGCAGTTACAATTACTTTCGATGACATACAGCCCGTAAATTATGAAGATCCGATTCCCTATGTCGAAGCTGGAATCACCTTCAATGCACCGGGAGGTTCATTGGGTTACGATGGTACTCCGGGCACTATCCATCTTGATGATTTTGGAACTAGCAACGCTAGTACAGTGATCGTAACGACAGGCTCAAAATTTACGCCCGAAGCTCTTAAGGTTGGTGGTTATGCAGTGACTTTCAGTTATGAGTTACTGGATCCGAACGCTCCAGATGAAGAGACAATAGTGGGTAGTGTTTACGTGGAAGGTGTATTGGTGCGGGGCTTTCGTGGTAATACCCTGGTTACGGAAGACCGATTTTCTGTAATAGAACAGCCAAACTATGTGTTCAATAGTGCTTTTTCTAAAATAGATGCATTGGAAATTGTTGCAGATGTGGATGTGGAAGCTGTAGAAGCGATGATCCAGGGGCAATATCTCGATCACGTGATCACTCGACTTGAATGCGACCTGGATGCTCCTTGTAGTCACTTCAACATTGATTCCATTACCATTAATACTTCTCCAAAAAAGCCGCAGTGCCCCCGTATAAAGAAGGCAAAAAAGCCACTAAAAAAAATAAAGTAAAAGATTGAACAAAATCCGGTGTTGGGATTGTTCGCTATGCATCCTGATCCTCGTCACGGCGAGGATCAGGGGCAAGCAAAGTGCCGGGCTTTTCGCTACTAAACCCCTGTAACATATTTTTACAACCCCTCCGGCGCCATCTCCTTAAGATTGCCTCAGTGCAATTGGAAAACCTTAAGGAAGATTGGCATGAACACAATTCATCTGCGCCATATTTTGTTGATCACTCTGATCTGTACCATTCTGGGTGCATGCGGTGGTGATAATTCTGGTGGCACCTCGCCCAGGCTGGATTTTGAATATTCCGGTCTGAACAACCATATAGTTTCGCAAATTACTGCTTACAGTAATGATGAGAAATTATTCGCTGCCACTGACAAAGGCATCTACGTTTTGACTGACGAAAATGAATGGTTGCTGCGCAGCCCCAGCACCTGGCATGTCAATAGTGTTGAAGTTTTATATCCGAGTCACCTGCTGGCGAGCATTACATTGAATGGTGAACACAAACTCATGGAGAGTTTAAATTCCGGCGAAGATTGGAGTGAAGTGGCCAGTGATTTTGGTGGCGACGACTCGGGGACTACGCAAGAACAGATACGCAATCTACTGTTTGATGGTGACACTGGTATGCTTTACGGCGTGGGCTTGGGTGTGCTCGCGCGGCCGGAGGATTTCGGTCGTGAGTGGACCATTATGGATGGTGATTGGCAATCCTTTGCATCCGGCTTATCCGCGTTGGAACAACATCCGGAAACAGGCGATTTTTGGATTGGCGGACAGGGTGCGATAGAAAATCCTGTAATGCGCCAAATCGACGCAGCAGGCGGTGAAGCTGTAGACCACTCGGAATCCATGGCCGAATTGCTGGAAGTACCAAGTGTGGTCAAAGCCGTGCGTTTTTTTGAGGACGACGAAGAGCGCATTCTCGTTAGCGGTGAAGGCGGTATTATCCAGAGCTTGGATTATGGCCAAACCTGGCAGGGATTACACGTCAATCACAATTCCCGTTTTTATTTTGATGTAGTAATCGACCCGGAAGATTCCGATACTTTATATACCGCCGGCTGGGACAAAAACTTTAACGATCCTCAGGAATTGCGGGTGGAGCTGAGCCAGGACGGTGGAGAAAGCTGGAAGACCTACAAGTACCAGGATCCGCAATTACGTGGAGGAGTGTGGAGCATGATTTTGCGTAACGAGGGTGATCATAAAGTGCTGTATCTGGGATTATGCAATGGTGGGGTATTTCGGGTGACCATCCAATAATACGAGTTCTCACTGAATTCCGTCTTAAAGGAAATAATCATAAATGCCCATGGCCCGGTAGAGACGTGTTTCGCGCATCGCCGGATCGTCTGTGCGGCCGACAAATCCGGTGGTTTTATTGGTGTCGAATAAAACCACCCCATCTTCCCGAACCACATAGTCAAACTTGCCATAATCAAATTGCAGATTTCGCCGGAGTTCCTCTATGCGCGGATCAAGCGGAATCTGTTCCACTTTGACTGAATGGTCAATGTGCACCACCGGTGATTTGGACGCGATGCGCATGCAATTGCCGCGATTACCGAGGAAATTATAAAAGCGGACGTGGTATAAGCCGTCTTCAAGCTCCGGCAGAAATTTCTCCACGACAATATCCTGCAATTGCAAAATATCGTGAGGTACATCCGTGTAGCGGGGGTATATCCGATATTCCAAAGGATTTTTGAACAAGCTTTCCGCATCGTTCGACTGCTGCGGCATATAACGTCTCTCTGGCATGCCGGCATAGTTGCAATCCGATTTGACGATCACCGGACCTTGGTACCCCGAATCCGGCTGCACCAGATTCCGGCTGACGGCAGATTTGCGGATATCCCGGATTTTACCGTTGACCACTATCGGGTATTGCGCGGCAAATTCCAAATAGGATGCAGGCACAATGGAAAGATCCACATGAACCACGATCAAATCCGCCGGCACGTACCTTTCCGTGCCGAAGAGGGCAAATACGCGAGTGCCTTTCTCATGCCAGAATTTGGTGTAATAGGTAATCAAATATTGCTGAATACTATTCGGAGTATCTTTTTCATGAAACAGGACAGCGATGGTTTTTTTGTATAAAGATTCCATATTCACGATTCCTGAGGCGGTCCTGTATCTCTCGCCAGCTCAAACTGCACGGCATTGCCATCGACCGATGAGGGCGCTATCCACGCATCGAATAATCCGGGTTCGGCAATCCAGGTATTGTCAGGGCCTATAAATTCCAGATCACCGCGGCGTAATTCGAAGGATACTTCAATGCTCGCACCCGGATGCAGGAAGATTTTGCGTAGGCCTTTGAGTTCGCGCACCGGGCGCGTGATGCTGGCGACGCGGTCGCGGATATAAAGTTGCGCGACTTCTTCGCCGGCACGCTTGCCCGTGTTGGTGATGCGTGCACTCACGCGGATGCTGCCATGCCAGGGGAGGGCAGGCGCGCTGACTTTGATATCCGTGTAAGAGAATTGCGTATAACCGATGCCGTAACCAAACGGGTAGAGCGCCGCGTTTGGCGCTTCGCGGTATCGCGCCTTGAACGTCGGGTCGCTAGGATCGAGTGGCCGTCCGGTACTTCGATGATTATAGAAATAAGGTTGTTGACCGGATTCGAAAGGAAAACTCACCGGCAGCCGACCGGAAGGGCTGGCATCACCGAATAAAATATCGGCGAGCGCGTTACCTGCTTCAGAGCCCAGAAACCAATTCACCATAATGGCATCCGCGTCCCGCACCGCGCCCTGCAGCACCAACGCGCGACCGCTGCTCAAAAGCACTACCATGGGTTTCCCTGTGGCGGCGATGGCCCTGGCCAGAGCCTGCTGTGGTTCGGGTATCACAATCGACGTGCGCGATTGTGCTTCGCCGCTCATGCGTTCGCCTTCACCGATTGCCAGCAGCACCACATCCGAATTCTTTGCCGCCGCAACAGCGGCTTCAATGCCACCCTCCAGAGCGGTCTCAATATTCGAACCCGCTTCGACGATGAGTTGGGTAACACCGGCGTTGAGCAGACCTTGTTTGAGCGTGACCGATTCCTCCTCCCGACCGAACAATGTCCAGGGACCGAACACATTTTTACGGTCGTCACCCAAGGGGCCGATCAGCGCGATACGGGCGGATTTAGCGAGCGGCAATAAGTTGCGCTCATTGCGCAGCAGCACTATGGATTTGCGCGCAGCCTCGCGCGCCAACGCACGATGCGCCGGAATGCCCAATTGACTGCCCTCCCGGGCGGCATCGAGCGAGCGATAGGGATTGTCGAATAAGCCCAGCGCTTTTTTGACGTACAGTACGCGACGCACCGCGCGATCCAGCGACACCATGGGCAATTCGCCCGTTGTTACAAGCCTGGGAATCTCGCTGTTGTAAAGACCGCTGTGCATGCTCATATCCACGCCGGCCTGGAGGGCGACGCGGGCAGCCTCGCCCTCGCTCGCGGCATAACCGTGGCGCATCAATTCAAAATCGGCGGTGTAATCGCTGACCACGAAACCTTTAAAGCCCCATTCACCGCGCAGCACTTGCGTCTGCAACCAATGACTGCCCGATGCCGGCACACCATTGACGTCATTAAAAGAACTCATGGTGGTAAGCGCGCCTGCAGCGAACGCCGCTTGAAATGGCGGGAAATGCACTTCCCGCAATGTCTGTGTGGAGATCTCCACTGTGTTGTAATCCATGCCGCCTGAAACCGCACCGTAGGCCGCAAAATGTTTTGGCGTTGCCAACAGCGAATCACCCGCGCGCAAATCCTCGCCTTGAAATCCGCGCACGCGCGCCGCTGCGAATAATTTACCGAGATAGACATCCTCGCCCGCGCCCTCAGCCACACGACCCCAGCGCTGATCGCGCGCAATATCCACCATGGGAGCGAATGTCCAATGAATGCCCGCCGCAGTCGCCTCTATGGCGGCGACACGTGCCGTGCGTTGTGCCAGTTCCGGTTCAAAGCTTGCGGCTTCTGCCAGGGGGATCGGAAAAACCGTTCGAAAACCGTGAATAACGTCTGCGCCAAACAATAACGGAATTTTCAGCCGTGAATCCTCGACGGCAATGCGCTGGATATCACGGCCCGCGGAGGCTCCCTGACCATTGAACAGGGCACCGACACGACCGGCCCGCACATCTTCGCGTAACGCATTGATCTGGCGGCGTTTGAACTCCGGGTTCACGCCTGCCGGCGTATTGCGCATTTCATCCTGCAGAATGGTTAATTGCCCGGCTTTTTCCTCCAGGGTCATCTGGTTGATCAGGGCTTCAATTTGCGGGTCGGGTGGCTCCTCTGCGCCAGCGGGCATGGCGGCAAATAAGCCGGCGCACAAAAAAGAAAGGATGAGTGCTGTGAAATTCAAACCGTTGCGGCGCATGCTGATACAGCTTGAACCGTCAAAACTCGAACCACTAAAACAACACATCGAGTCCATCCTCGAATATGAAAGGTGAAAAGTCATCCTCGCGCATAACCGGCTGGAATGCTTGGCATTACGCCTGCTTGTTTTCCCGGCATGTTTCCTCTATTGCATTTGGCGGATTCAACCATGATGTCAATAAAAAGCAGTTTTTCCGATCAAGGCTTTTTGGCCCTGATCTGGAAGGATAGTTTCACCAGTTCCCGCGATCCAGTTCGTGGTTGGAATTTATCCAGAGAATGGGGCAGCAGCGCTTGCTCAGGTGGCCTCAGGCTCAACTGCGTGCTGGATTACCGCAACTCACCAGCGTGATATAGCCAAGGCATCTTGACATTAGTTTCCCTGGAAACTAAATTGCCTGGGTCGTTTCCATGGAAACTGTCGATGAAAAAGACTCTACCCACTGAGGCCAGCTCTCTCGAAGCCCATCTTGGTTTCTGGTTGCGTTTTGTATCAAACCACATATCCAGCCGTTTCGAAAAACGGCTGGCAGAGAAAGCTATATCCGTTACCGAATGGGTGGCGCTGCGGGCGCTTTACCAAAGTTCCGGTGTAACCCACGCCGAGTTGATTGAATCCCTCGGCATGACTAAGGGCGCGGCCTCGAAAGTCATTTCGCGGCTTGAAAACAAATCGCTGGCAGAGCGGCGGTTGGTTGTGGATAGCGCGCGTGGACAGACCCTCCATTTGACTCCAAAAGGGAATCGTCTAGTGCCCGAATTAGCGGCCCTTGCTGACGAGAACGATGCATTCTTCTTCGCCCATCTTTCCAAGGCTCAGCGATTGACGTTGATGACACTCATGAAAGATCTGGTTCAGCACCATCAGCTCAAGAAATTCCCAACTGTGTAACCCGGCCTATCAGGAGAAAACCATGAATCAGTCCATTGAATCTGTCATTCGAGAAACATTTAACAGCTCCAACGATGGCCGAATTCATTTCGGTCAGGTGGTCAGTGCCTTGCTTAGCGTCGGGGTCGAGTCCTATAGCGTCGATTACCGAGCTGGTCGTACAACTTACTACATGCCAAGCGGCGAAACACTGACGCTGGAAATGGAAACAAAGAAGGTTGAAATTGCCAGCGACTTTTCGGCGACTCGAATTAAATCTGCAATTCTGGGCGCCCAGCGTGGTGAGGTGATGTATCCCGAATTCAAGAAGCTTTCTCAGGCGGGCGGGTGTGTTGCTTATACCGTGTGGTTGACCGGACGTCATGTAACGTATTACGGAAGAAATGGTGAAACCCACGTTGAGGATTTCCCCAAGTAATCCGCCTAAGTCATGTATGTCGAAAGTCATTTATGCCGAAGGTCATTCAAATCGGACATTACAGCAGCCGTTTGAGTGGTAGCCTATTTCCTCGAACCTACGTCTCAACTTGGCTGGAAAAAGTTATGCAAAAATTAGACGCTCCCGAGATTCCTCGCATCGATAACAGCGGCATTGAAAGGCCTAGCAATTTTTCCGGCAACCGGTCTCTCAACGATATTCTCAATGAAGGCGCATTGCCGCGCCGCGCTTTGCTCAAGGGTGGATTAAGCATGGCGATTACCGCGTTTATGGCGGGCTGCAGCCGGGCTGACCGAGCAAATCCAGCATCCGCGTCCCAACCAACTGCAGCGGAACCGCGGGAGCCGTCATCGCGCTTGGGTTTTCAATTCATTGGCACAAGCCGGGGCGATACCGTCCAGGTTCCTGAAGGTTATAGCGTCACCCCATTAGTGCCCTGGGGAACACCCATCCACGCGCAGGGGCCTGCGTTTCATCCCGATGGAAGCAACAGCGGCACAGAGCAGGAGCAGCAGGTGGGCAGCCATCACGACGGCATGCATTTTTTCCCCATCGATTTGAAAACTGGAGGACAAAATTCCACCGAAGGATTGTTGGTGATGAACCACGAATACATCGACCCGGACGTGCTGCACCCGAATGGTCCGACCCTCGGCAAAGTTCGACCGGCAGATGAAGTCCATAAGGAGATGGCCGCACATGGCGTTAGCGTGTTGCATATTCGCCAAGACGACCGCGGGGATTGGCATTTGGTCGCGGAGAGTTCCTACAACCGTCGCATCACCGCCTTGACACCCATGGAAATTCGCGGCCCTGTCAGAGGCACTGCAAAACTCAGCACACGTTTCAGCCCAGCAGGCGAAGCCACCCGCGGAACATTTAATAATTGCGCGCATGGCGTTACTCCGTGGGGCACTTATCTGGCGGCGGAGGAGAATTGGGCGGGCTATTTTAGCAATCAGGATCCGACACAGCCCCGCGAACACCGGCGTTACGGTGTGGGAGGCCAGTTCAGTCGTTACCGTTGGGATGCCGCCGAATCCGATGACAGCATTTATCAACGCTTCAATGCATCGCAAAAAGGCGCACACGGCAGCGATGATTTTCGCAATGAGCCGAACCACTTCGGCTGGATGGTGGAAATTGATCCATTTGCTCCAGACAGCGTGCCGCAAAAACGCAGCGCCCTAGGGCGTTTTGCTCACGAGGGTGTTATTTTTGCACCGGTCACCGAGGGCAAGCCCCTGGTGTGTTACTCCGGTGACGATTCAAAAAATGAATACATTTATAAATTCGTTTCCGCTGCACCCTATCAACAAAAAGATGCGGGCGGTCATTTGCTGGATCAAGGTACTTTATATGTGGCTTGTTTCCATGCCGATGGCAGTGGCGAATGGCTGCCGCTGGATATCAACGACGCCGGTTTCAAAGCCAAAGCAGAGGTGGCCGGTGTGGAATTTGCCGATCAGGCTGATGTGCTCATAAATACGCGTCTCGCAGCGGATGTCTCGGGCGCCACCAAAATGGACCGCCCGGAATGGGGCGCTATAGATCCAAAAACTGGAGGAATTTATTTTTCGCTGAGCAACAATTCCGACCGTGCATCAAACGCCGTCGATGCCGCCAATCCACGTGCCGATAATGTTCACGGGCATATTATTCGTTGGCTTGAGCGGGGGAGTGATCACAGTGCAACAAAATTTTTATGGGATATTTTTTTACTGGCCGGCCCGGCAGGTACAAAAACCCCCGGCGACCTCACAGTGACGCTTACGGAAGCCAATCAGCTTTCCTGCCCGGACGGTCTCTGGTTCGATAGTCGTGGTGTTTTATGGATTCAGACCGATATGCCCGGCGCCTATGGCACTTTTGGTAATAATCAAATGCTGGCCGCCGATCCCGGTAATAAGGAAGTGCGGCGATTTTTAGTGGGGCCGGTGGAATGCGAGGTAACGGGCGTGGTGATGACGCCGGATTTACGTACCATGTTTGTGAATATCCAGCATCCCGGTGACCGCTCCATCCCAGGACGTTTCACCAGCCATTGGCCTGACGGTGGCACCAGTCGCCCGCGGTCAGCCACGGTGATCATTCGTAAAAATGATGGTGGGATTATTGGCACATGAACGGGGTAATTCCCATATTAAAAATTCAGGGTTTATTCACGAGGCGTGGAAGATGACATTCAGATACCGGCTGGTTTTTATCATGATTTTATTCCTTGGCGGATGCGACGGATCCGTCAGCCTTGACGACTCCTTGAAAAAATACGCTCTACCCGACAACAGTAAAGCCTACACCAAGCTCGTAGACCGCGATCCGGCGCAACTTTCACCGGACGAATTATATAACCGTTCACTCACCCTCTGGGATACGCCTTACCGCGAGCTTAGTGTTCCGACGTCGATCGGTGTTGCACATATCATAGTCTCGGGACCGGAGGATGGTGAGGTGTTGGTTCTGCTGCATGGAATGAACGCCAGTTCGACCATGTGGTATCCAAATGCAGCCTCACTTTCCAAACATTATCGCGTCTACGCAATAGACGACATCGTCGGTGGCGGAAAGTCTGAACCTTCAAAAGAATTGGAATCCATGGATCAAATCATTGGCTGGTACTCCGAGATTTTTAAAATTCTCGGATTGAAGCAGATCCATCTGGTGGGTGCCTCCCGGGGTGGGTGGATGGCGATCAAAATTGCGTTGACGGATACCACCCGGATCAAAAGTGTGGCGTTGTTGAGTCCCGCGCAAACGTTTGCATGGATTACCCCCAGCATGGGCCTGGTTGATAATCTGACGTTTGCTTTAAACCCCAAGCGGGAAAATTTGCGCGATGCATTGGAAACTATGTCCGTTAATGTGGACGGCATCAGCCAGCTTTACATTGATCAATATTATAGTAAAACCAAACAGGGAAATTTGCCGCAGTTTTTACTGGATATGCGGCCATTTGATAAAAAGCACATTCGGCAACTCGAAATCCCGGTTCTGGTTATCGTTGGTGACCAGGACATCATTAATGATGAAGACACCCTGGAAAATGCCGAAGAGGCCTTGCCCAAGGTCAAAACCCATTTCATTAAAAACGGGGGGCATTTTATCAATATTGATCAGGCTGCTGCAGTGAATTCCGCGCTTAATTCTTTTATTGGCGAAACAATCTTTTAATTAGCTGAAACACTGGTTACTCCCGTTTGGAAATCGGAAAGATATTGCGGAAAGTGAGATTGATGCGAGGGCCGCACGGTTTGTTCTCTTTTGGAACACCGTGTTTCCAGTTTGCCTGGGTGTCACCTTTCATCAGCAGAAGACTGCCTGGTACCAATGGGATTTTCACATCGGCGATATCTTTGCGGAAACGGTGCTTCAATACAAATCTTCGAGTGACCCCTAACGACAAGGAAGCGATGAGCGGTTGCGGGCCCAGTTCTTCTTCGTCGTCCGAGTGGAATCCCATGCCGTCGCGATGGTTTCGATAGTAGTTCACCAGGACGCTGTTAAACGTTTTGCTGGTAGTTTCTTCCACGATTTTCTTGATCATCAACAATGTTGCGGTCCAAGGTTTTGGACGCAATTGCGAACCGGAGTATGAATATGCATGCTCACCGTACCAGGCAATCAACCGCGGTTGCTTATAAGCCTTACCCCAAATCACCACATCCTCTTCTGCCCACGGCGTCTCTTCTACGAGCAATTGGAACAATTGCTCGTCATTCATATGAAGGTTGATATAACGCCATAGGCATATATCAGCATCCGGTATTTGAAGCTGTTCGCCATCTCCGGTATCGAAAAGATCAGTCATAAGGTTGTCTCCACCATCACGGGAATAGAGCCAAATTCCAGATTATGCCAAGGGAGCTTTCTCTCTAGTGCCTATGCATTTCGAAAATCAGGTGTAAGTTAAGATGCTTATATATTTGGAAAGGCAATTTCCATTTGATTAAAAGTTTAGACAATTACTTTCAGGGAGTCGGCGAGCAATACCGCTTAACTTGAGGATAATTTGAAGTTTTCGTGGTGATTTAAAAGGATCGTAGGATTTGAAAATGAGCCCAGGCCAGACGAAAAACCCGGCCGAAGCCGGGTTTAATAGGACAAATCAAAATGAATTACCAGCTTTTAATAATGCTCTTAACCAGTTTGCCGGAAGCTGTGAGCTGCGAATCGTTCCAGCCACCGTTGATGCTGGCGCCCAGGACGAGGGCAGCAGACCCTTCCTCTTTATCGGTAATGGACCAGTTGGCGTGGCTGATGCCGTTTTGTTTCAGGAAATTCATCCACGCCTGGGTTTCTGCTTGATCCACACCACCATCACCGTCGGCATTCACAGTTCCCCACTCTGTAACAAACAGCGGAATGCCACGGCTCAAGGCGGTATTGGCTTTGTCGCGCAGGAATTGTTTATGGGTGCCGGCGTAGAAGTGCAGCGTATAGGCGATATTGCTACCGGATATTGGGCTATTGGCTGCTTGATCCACCTCCTGCGACCAGGACGGCGTGCCCACGATGATCAGGTTGTCCGGATCCTTGGCTCGAATCGCGGCGATTACGTCCTGGGCGTAGGGTTTGATGGTTCCAGTCCAGGATACTTGCAGCGGCTCGTTGTATACCTCGTAAATCACGTTGTTGTAAGCGCCGTATGTTTCCGCCATTTCGCTGAAGAAGGCAATGGCTTGTGATTTGTGCATTTCCGCGTTGTGGGAGTGCCAATCGATAATCACATAGAGACCATTTTCGATGGCGGCGTTCACCACTGTTTTAGTGCGATTCTTGTTGGTATCGGGACTCAGGATATAGCCGCCTTCCTCTGTACCCGCACCCATGGCGGCACGGATCAGTTTGATGTTCCAATCCTGCTTCAACCAACGCACCACATCGGCGTTGTAATATTTGTCGCCGCCCCAGCCATCGTTGCTCCAGAAGAGACTCATGCCCGCGATGCTCTGCTGCTGGCCGCCAAACAGAACCTTGTTGCCTTGGGTGGTGACCGCAGGCAGATTGTTACCGCCCGCCGGGCCGTCATCCGGATCCGCGGAAATGCCGTCGTTTTGGCCTGCCACGTCGCTCAGGGTGAATTTATCCAGGTTGAAGATGCCGCTGCCCAGTACACCGAGGAAGCATAAGGTCTGTTCGCCGCTGACTTCAGAGGACAGGCCCACTTTCACTAATTGATAGCTGTTCCAACCGCCGGTGGCATTGGAGATTTTCTCCCCCAGATTGGTGGCGTTGCTCAGGCTGTTACCACCAACCAAAATGGCAAATCGACCCGCTGCGCCTTCCTTCGCCACCAGGAAATCGATACTGCGCACACCGCTCATATTGACCTTGTCATAACAGATCACGCTGCCCGCATCGTAATAGCCTATGGCCTGTTGGTTGGGATCGGCGGCCAGCGCTTCGATCATGTATTTCGATGAGAGCGAAGTGTTGAGTGTTTCAGCTTCAATGGTGGCACCCAGTCCACGTCCGCCGGCGCCCGAGCTGCTGGAGGAGCTCGATGAACTGCTGGAGGAGGATGAACTGGAGCTGCTTGATGAAGAAGATGAGCTTGAGCTGCTGGATGAGCTGGAGCTGGAAGAAGACGAGCTTGAGCTGCTGGAAGAAGTGGTGCCGCCGCAAGCGGTCAAGGCTCCAATCGTCAAACATAATAGGCCCGTTTTGAACAGCGCCAGCGGGTTATTCCCTGAAACCGGTTTTGTCATGTTATTTCACCTTAATGGATGGATCCTACAGCGCGGCTGGCGTGAACCGCACCTAATTGTCAAACAAACAATAAAGAGCCGATACGTTAAAGAAGGGCATTAAAAAAATCTCATGGCCAGATCGCATTTTTAAAAATTTATCTCGGAAATAGGCGAATTTTGCTCGTTTTTGGTATATGGCGGGGTTATGAGGGAGTGGTATTCGCAGCGGCGGCATACACTTATAGGTATTGGCCAGAGCCTGAGGGAAAGTATGCATATCCATCATCATGAACACCCCCATGGTCACGACCACCGGCATCATCATGGGAGCAGCCAACGCAATATTGCGTGGGTGTTTTTACTGAACCTGGTTTTCGCTCTGGTGGAATTGGTAGGCGGCGTATTGTTTTCCAGCACCGCCATTTTGGCGGATGCCGTACACGATCTCGGTGACAGCCTGGCGATAGGACTTGCCTGGTGGTTGGAAAAACTCGGCGGTAAACGCCCGGATCAGCAGTTCACATACGGGTATAAACGTTTTTCTCTGCTGGCGGCTCTTTGTAATGGGCTGATTCTCACGGGGGCGTCTATCTGGGTGATTCTGCAGGCCGTGGAGCGTTTGCAGAACCCGGTAATGCCCAACGCCACTGGCATGTTGGGGCTGGCGGTGCTGGGTGTTGCCGTCAACGGTTACGCGGCCTGGCGCTTGAGTAGCGGCAAAACCCTCAATGAGAGGACACTCAATTGGCACATGATCGAAGACGTGCTGGGCTGGATTGCAATTTTAATACTGGCTGTGGTGCTGCACTTTTTTGAATGGCCCATCCTGGATCCCATTCTCTCCCTGGTTTTTACCGTTTTTATTCTGCTGAATGTATTGCGCTTATTGGCCGCTACCGCGCGTGTATTTTTCCAGGGTGTGCCCGATACCCAATTGCGACAAACCATCAGTGAGCGGCTGGAACATTTTGCCGAGGTGAAAGAAGTTCACCACCTGCACTTTTGGTCTCTCGACGGCGAGCGCCATGTGCTGACAGCACATTTGTCGTTGCACCATATTTTGAATCCAGCCGAACAGGCACGTTTAAAAGCCGAGATCGCAGACCAGCTTTTGGAATACCGGCTGGCGCATACCACCATTGAATTGGAATTTCCTGGAGAGCGCTGCCGGGATGCCAGTTGATTACGGCGTTGAAAAACTCACGCCGTTTAATTCCTTCCATGCGCGGCTTGCCTGCTCCGGCAACTCATTATCCCGATCGTCGATAAATAAGGCGGCAATCTGATTTTGGTCCGCCACCGATATGCCGGTGTCGCTACCCAGGCAGAGCAGGGCGGTGGACCATGCGTCCGCTAATGTGGGATCCGGATGTATTACGGTAACGGACACAGTAGGGTGTTCTATGGGTTTGCCGGTGCGCGCATCCAGGATGTGACTGTAACGCTTGCCGTCCTGGTCGAAATAATGACGATAAGTACCGGAGGCCATCATCGCCCGCGACTGACCATCGTCGAATACCACAATCTTGTGCAATTTGCGTTCGTTGGGCAGCGGTTTTTCCAGGGCGATACGCCAGGGGCTGCCATCGGGCTTTTTGCCGCGCACCTGTAATTCGCCCCCAATTTCCGCCAGATAATTTTCCACCCCTGCCTGCTCGAGAATCTTGGTCAGGCTGCCGACGCTGTATCCCTGGCCGATAGAAGACACATCAATGCGCAAATTGGGAATTTGTTTGCGCAGGTGGGAGTTGTCTATCGTTTCGAGCTTGTCCATTCCCACTTGCGCAAATGTCGTTTCCAACGCTGCCGCATCCGGTGGTGTAAAGATTTCGTTTTTAAAGCCCCAAAGATCGAACAGGGGTTTGACGGTCAGGTCGTAGCAGCCTGAACTGGCCTTGTGCACTTTGCGCGCGAGTTCCACGAGATGCACCAGTTCCGCGCTCACTTCCATCACATTGGTATCGAGTGTGGCGTTGAAGCGTTCTAATTCAGAATCTTGGCGATAATTGGACAGAGCCGCATCTATGCGGGCCAATTCCTGGTTGATTTGCTGCTGAATTGCCGGCTGTTCAACTTGGCCGCCGAAATAGGTGATGTGATAAGTGGTGCCTTGGGTGAAGCCTTCCAATTTAATCAGGGTGGGTTGTCGGGAGCAGGCCAAAAGCAGGCAGCAAGTGAGCGCCCCAAGTAAACAGCGAAACATAAGCAAAAATCCGACTCTTAAATAGAGTCGGGCATTGTACGCGATAGCTAACCGCGCGGCGCTTGCTGTCGGAGCATGCCCTTCGCGACTATGCTGTCGGGCATTAGATTGCTGGCTGCAATCTGGGCTTTGTTTTTCATGCCGGATATCACCATATCGTCGCCGTCCATGAGTGCATCAAAGCCGTCTTTAGCCACCTGGGCTGGATCAGCCAATTTTTGATCCAGTATTTTCGAGCTTTCCATCTGGGCTTTGCGGAAGAAATCCGTATCCGTGGCACCGGGAAGCAGCGAAGTGATAATCACATTGGAGCCGGCTATTTCTGCGCGCACTGCTTCCGTAAAGGAATGAATAAACGCTTTGGTGCCGTGGTAAACAGATTGATAAGGCCCTGGCAGTTTGCTGGCAATGGAGGCGACATTTAAAATTTTCCCTTCGTTGCGAGCCAGCATCTCCCGCAAAAAGAGTTTCGTCAGCACAATATACGCGCCTATATTGAGCTGCAGCATATCCAGCTCCCGTTGCAGATCCGTATCCACAAACTTGCCATACAGCCCCTGCGCAGCGTCATTGACCAATACATCGACTCGAATGCCGCGAGCGGTAATTTCCGTATAGAGTTCAAAAGGTGCCGATTTATCAAACAGGTCTTTCGGGATCGGTAAAACCGTAACACCGTATTGCTCTCTTATTTCAACGGCAGTTTTCTGCAAATCCGCCAAGGTACGGGCAACGATGACAAGATTGTAATTATGTTCCGCAAACACTTTCGCCAAGTGATAACCGATGCCACTGGTGGCGCCGGTTATGAGCGCAGTCTGAACATTCGTGCTGGTCATAAAAACATCTCCTATCACACAAAGCTTCGATTGAACTCCGCCCGGTAAAGTCACACCGAGCGGATCTCTGAGTTTACGCAGCCACCTCTTTCGGGGATTTAATGGTTTCCGACGATTGCTGGGGGCATTGTTTAATGGCTGTGATGATACTGAGCAGTTGATCGACTCGATGACTGCACGTATGACGTGCCCGGATTGTGGCCAACGCGGTTGAAGTCATATCTTTCACCAGATCGCGGTCTTCCAACACGGCTCGCATGTGCTGCTGCATTTCCGTGGCGTCGCGAGCGACCAGGTAATCCTCACCCGCCTGGAACAGGCCCTCGGCGTCATCCCAGGGTGAGCAAATTAAAGGAACACCGCAGGCCATGGCTTCGAAGGGTCTGATCGTCGGAATTCCGGGCAGTCGGTCCGCGTAATAATTGCGGGGGACATGGACTGTGAATTTGAAATTTGCATAGAGCTCTGGAACCCGGAAATTTGCAATCCAGCCGCCGTAATGCACCCCTTCCCACGCCAATTGACTTAAGACTTCGCGGGGATAGTTCACACCAAATGCGTAGCTGTGCAGTTGCATTTCTCGCAGTGGAAAGAAAAGAAACTCTTCCAGGTCTGCTGCCCGTTCGCCATCGGCCCAGTTGCCCACCCACACAAAATCGCCGGACGGGTAGCGTGAATTGGGCTGACGGGGGTAAAACACCCGTGTATCAGCCGCTTCGTGCCAAGTCCACACATCGTGGTGCCACCCGTGCCTGCGATAAACCTCCGTCAGCGATTCTCCAAAGGCGAGTACTCCGTCGTAATACTCGAGTTTGAAGCGATGCAACCAGGAAGGATCGCTTACCGCGCGATGGTGTGTGTCGTGGAACAGCAGGGTAAAGGACTGCTCCGAATTGCCGCCGCGTTGCAACTTATTGCGTAATTCGCCCAATCCGTTGACCAGCCAGGGTTCGTTCCATTCGTGTACGACTACTACGTCAGAATCGTATGCCACCTGCTCCAAATCCAGACTTTCCCGCTCGTAAGGTTGGCTCGTGAGCTGTGGATAGGTTTTATGGAAATCATTCAGCGGCGCCAAGCCGTGGTCTTGAAGCATATTTGCCTTGCTCCAGGCATTGGCCGGTTCGAACACCTGCACTTCGTGGCCGCGGGCGAGGAGATCACTCACCACGCCGCGCAGGAAGTGGGCGTTTCCATGATTCCAATCGGACAGCAGCGAATGGTAAAAAAAACTGAATTTCATGAGTGAACAGCTCCTGTGGTAGGCCTTTTATAAATTTCCTGCTCCGGGTAGAGCACGGGAATGTGAGAATTCTGCAAAAGACGGTAGCAATGCATATACCCCGCCGCCATACGACTGCTGGAATAACGCTGGGCGCGACGCCATGCGCGTTCCATCATTTCTCGCAGCCGCTGTGGATGGTCGATTAAATGGTTGAGGGCGCGCAGTAAATCGTCCGGATCGTCTGGGTCCACGTATTCCGCCGCGTCTCCCCAGGTTTCTCTTAAGCTGGCGATGTCACCCAGCACCAAAGCACAACCGGCGCGGGCGGCTTCCAGAATTGAAAAGCCGAATGGCTCATAGCGAGCGGGCGCCACGTAAATGCTGGCCCTGGCAAGCCAATGGGCAAGCTTGTCGTCGGATAAATAACCCAGCTTGCGCAAATTAAAGGGGGAGGGGGTTGCAGTGGATTCCGCAGCGGAATCGCT
>Ga0164241_10000653_pt1 | contig 56425 bp, 63 predicted proteins | sample OricomyardsoilBY_FD_108780 | JGI IMG/M metagenome (GOLD analysis project Ga0164241, IMG submission 108780) | Backyard soil microbial communities from Emeryville, California, USA - Original compost - Back yard soil (BY) | ecosystem: Environmental > Terrestrial > Soil > Unclassified | place: USA... | reverse complement strand
GTGTTCTCGCTGTCGCCGATCTGGCTGCTGCCGTCCGTGCTGCCGAGCCTGAAGGCGCGCGGCATGGAGCGGCTGATCGCGTTTTCCTCGACCAGCCGCTTCACCAAGACCGACTCCCCGGACGCCGGCGAGCGGGCCGTGGCGCTGGAGCTGGCGGGGGCGGAAGCAGCGGTCGAAAAGTGGTGCGCCGAGCACGGCGTCGCCTGGACCATCCTGCGGCCGACCCTGATCTATGACGAAGGCCACGACGAGAACGTCAGCCGCATCGCCCGCCTGATCCGCCGCTTCCACGTCATGCCGCTGTCGGGAGCCGGCGAAGGCCTGCGTCAGCCGGTCCACGCCGCTGATCTGGCGGCCGGCGCGCTGGCGGCGGCCCACGCGCCGGCGACGCGCAACCAGGCCTACGACCTGGTGGGCGGCGAGACCGTGACCTATCGCCTGATGGTCGACCGCATCTTCGAAGGCCTGGGCAAGCACCCGCGCAGCCTAGCCATGCCGACCTGGCTGTTTGCCTTGATTATGCGCCTGGCCAAACCGTTCTATCCCGGCGCGACCGTGGCTATGGGCGCGCGGATGGGCCAGGACCTGACCTTCGACAGCTCGGCGGCGATGCGGGACTTTGGGTGGAAGCCGAGGGCGTTCAGGCCGAACTTCCAACGCACCTAATTCTTGTCATCCCGGCCGCAGCGAAGCGGAGAGCCGGGACCCAGGGGCAACCGCAGTGCGCCGGCCCCTGGGTCCCGGACAGCGCTACGCGCTTCCGGGATGACAAGCTATTTGCGGCTAATCCGCGTCGGCCAGCACCATGGCGAAGGGGACCAGGCCGCCGTCGCGCTCGGCGTAGCCGCTGACCAGCTTGCGGTCGGGCGCCAGGACGCCCAGGTCGATCTCTTCGGTCGGGAACACCACGATGCGGCGGTCGCCGATGCAGATCACCAGCTCGTAGCCGTCCATCGCCCGGCGCGACATGTTCTTGATGTAGGAATAGTACGGCTCGCGCCGCCAACTGGCCGGTTTACCGGCGTCGACCACCACGTTCAGGCGCTTGCCGTCGCGGTCGGTGTACATCACGAAGCCGGCCTTGTCGGGCCGCCACGCGTCGCCCAGCTTCTCGGACGTGATCCACAGGCACATGAAGCCGCGGCAGGCGGTCGGGCGCAGCTCGTAATTGCCGCAGCCGCCGCCCTTGCGGAAGTGCGTGCACCAGACGCCGTCGGCCTTGTCCAGGGCCTCGATGGCCAGAACCTTGCAGCACAGGCCGCATGAGCCGCAGGTCTTGCCCGGGGCTGCCTGGGCGTAGAGCGCGGTGTCGGTCATGCGGCGAAGGTCCGGACCTGGCCAAGGTCGATGTCGCGGTCGGGGCGGATCTCGAAGCCGCGCTGGCCGACCAGCACGTTCAGGGTCAGGCCGTCGGCGGCGCCGCGCGCGGCCCAGGCCCGCAGGGTCTGATGGTAGGGGGCTTTACGCCAAGCCTCGGGGCTGGCCGGATCGACCTCGACCACCATGCGCTGGCCCTGGTCCTCGCGGTGCAGGATGAAGCGCGCCCGGTCGGGCCGCCATTCCTCACCGAGACCTTCGGATCTCAGCCAGTAGCAGGCGAAGTCGGCGCAGGCCGTCGGGCGATCGGCGTAGATCGCGCAGCCCGCGCCCTTCCGGAAATGGCCGCACCAGGCGTGCGGCGGCTTCTGCAAAGCCTCCACGCCCATCAGCTTGCAGCACATGCCGCAGCCGCCGCAGCTCTTGTCCGCCATGACCGCCCCAATAGTCAGGAGACGGATAGTGCGAAACTTGTGTGACGGTTTGATGGGCCGGAGACGTCAGCGGCGTCAGTCGTTACTCGACCCCCGTCGCGCTCCAGACGCCCAGCTCGTTGCCGGACGGGTCGGTGAAGTGGAAGCGGCGGCCGCCGGGGAAGCTGAAGATCGGGGCGGTGATCACGCCGCCGGCCTTGGTCACCTTGTCCAGCATGGCTTCCAGGTCATTGGCGTACAGGATGACCAGCGGACGGTCGGTCGCGCCTTCCTGCGGCTTGGTGAACCCACCGTCGGCGCCCTGGCCTTCGAAGGCGACATAGTCGGGACCGTAGTCGACGAAGCTCCAGCCGAAGGCGGCCGAATAGAAGCTCTTGGTCGCCGGCAGGTCGCCGCCCGGCCACTCGATATAGTCGATCTTGCCGTCTTCACGCATGGCGCGCTCCTCAAACGATGTTCTTTATTTGTTCTAATTGGCCGCTAGGGCAGAGTCCAGACGCTCGTGCGCTTGACGGCGAAGTCCTCGAGCTCGCGGGTGGTCTCGACCTGGTACTCGGCCAGTTTCACCAGGTCGTCCTTGCGGAAATAGGTGCGGCCCGGATCGCCGATGAACACGCTGGACCCGCTGGCCCGACCTTGCCGCAGCCAGTCCATCACCGCCTCGGCCATCGGCTTCTCGTAGCAGATGTCGCCGGCCAGCAGGACGTCGGCGCTGGGCGGCGGGGCGTCCAGCAGGTTGATGTCGGTGAAGCTGACCGCGACGCCGTTGGCCTCGGCGTTCAGGCCGACGGCCGCCTCGCAAAAGACGTCGATATCGGCCGCCAGCACGCTGGTCGCGCCGGCTTTCATGGCCGCGATGGCGACGATGCCCGAGCCGGTGGCGAAGTCGATGACCCGCTTGCCGGCGACGGTCTCGGGGTTGTCCAGAATGTAGCGCGCCAGGGCCTGGCCGCCCGCCCAGGCGAAGGCCCAGAACGGCGGCGGCAGGCCAATCTCCTCCAGGGCTTCCTCGGTCAGCTTCCAGATCGGGGTGATCTCGTCGGCCAGATGCAGCGACAGTTCCGGCGCATGCGGCGTCGGCTGGAAGCGCGTGTTGTCGCGGATGAAGGCGCGGCGGCCTTCCAGGGTCTGGACGATCATGCGGCGCTTAGAGCACGGGGCTCGTCAGGCGGCGACCGGTTTGCTCGAGGCGGCCTTCAGCACGGTCAGATAGCCCGGCGCGGTCAGCATGCCGGACGTCAGGCCCTTCTGCGCAAGCAGCCTGTGAGCCATCGGCAGGTTCCAGCACGGGGTGTGCATGAACATGTGGTGCTCGGCGTGGAAATTGACGTGGTAGGGCGCGATCAGGGCGCGCTCGATCCAGTTGGCGTTGGTGGTGCGGGCGTGGCGGAACGGGTCGGGCTCGTCCTTGGCCACCAGGGCATGTTCGGCGATGTTGCGCAGGCGGGTGACCAACGGGAACCAGGTCGCCATCGGCACGATCCAGAGGGCGAACCAGGCCCACCACAGGCCCAGCGCCGACAGCACGATCAGGATGCCGAGGTTCCACAGCAGGAACGGCTTCTGCCGCGCGATCTCACCGGCGAAGATCGTACCCTTGGGAGTGTCGCCCTTCATCTTCCCGAGCAGCGGGCCGAAGCGCTGCTTGAAGAAGGTCTGGCCGGTCAGGTCGCGGATGATCTTCCGCTGCAGGCTGGCCCGCGTGGTCGGGAAGGGCGCCGACAGGATCAGGTCCGGGTCCTCGGCCTGCTGGGCGTATTTGTGATGGGTCAGGTGATAGGGCCGATAGCTGGCCAGGGACGCGCCCGTCGGGGCGGCGCACAGCCATTCGCCCAGCCAGTCATTGACCTTGAGGTTCGGGTGCAGCCCGCCGTGGGCGGCCTCGTGCATCAGGATCGCCAGGCCCAGCTGCCGCGCGCCGATCAGCATCACGGCCAGCACGTAGGTCAGCGGGTTCGGGAAGAACACGAACAGCGCCCCGGCGGCGATGATCACCGCCCAGGCGTGGGCCACCATCCAGATGCCGCGCCAGGACGAGCGCGCGGAGATCCGCGTCCATTCGTCGGGCGTGAACAGGTCCTGCGGCTTGACGCGAGGGGCTACGGCCATGGAACGATCATCGCACATTCAGCTTAGGCCTGACAGGATGACCCGACGTCACATTTGGAGGCCGACCATGCGCCGACTGATCCCCGCTCTCGTTCTGACCGCCGTCTGCGCCGCTGTCGCGATGCCGGCCGCCGCCGCCAGTTTCGACTGCCGCAAGGCGCGTTCCTCGGACGAGAAGGCGATCTGCGCCAACCGCGACCTCAACGACCAGGATGTGTGGCTGGACCAGCTGTACGGCATCACCCGCCACCTGGTGCCGATGGGCGGTCGCGGCGCGATCATGGACGACCAGCGGGCGTGGCTACAGGCGCGTAAGAACTGCGGCGGCAACCAGGCCTGCCTGGCGCGCAGCTACGACAACCGCATCCGGCAGCTGAACACGGTCATGGACCGCGTCTACAGCCAGGGGCCGTTCTAGCTCTAGAACCGCACGCCGGGCTTCCACAGCCCCGCCACCAGCCCCGCGAACACGATCAGGCCGGCGATGGCGTTGGACTTGAAGAGCTTCAGCGCGCCTGGGCCGTCGTCGATGCGGACGGCGGCCGCCTGCCGCGACAGGTGCAGGGCGAAGAACGCCGCCAGCGGCAGGAACAGCGGCCCGATATTGCCGACCCAGCCGGCCGCGACGACACATGCGAAGCTAGCCAGGTAGAACCCCGCCACGCCGATCTGGACGTGGTCGCCCAGGCGTCGGGTCGAGGACTTGATGCCGGCCAGGGCGTCGTCCTCGATGTCCTGGATCGCGTAGATCGTGTCGTAGCCCAGGGTCCAGAAGATGCCCGCCGCATAGAGCAGGGCGGCCGACCACGACAGGTGATGGGTGGCGGCGGCGTAGCCCAGCAGGGCGCCCCAGTTGAAGGTCAGGCCCAGCCACGCCTGCGGCCACCAGGTGATCCGCTTCATGAACGGATAGCCGGCCACCAGGCCCAGGGACAGCACGCCGAGGCCAATCGCCACCCAGCCGAGGGTCAGCAGGATCAACAGGCTGACCAGGCTGCAGCCGACGAGGAACAGCCAGGCCTGCTTGACGGTGATCAGCCCGGCCGGGATCGGGCGCATGGCGGTGCGGGCGACCTGGGCGTCGAAGTCGCGATCGACGATGTCGTTGAACGCGCAGCCGGCCGCCCGCATCAGGGCCGCGCCGATGAACACCGCCAGCAGCAGCAGCGGATTGGGCCAGCGGCCCTGCTCGGCGGCGGCCAGGGCGATGCCTTGCCAGCCGGGCAGCATCAGCAGCCAGATCCCCGCCGGCCGGTCGAACCGGCCCAGCTTCAGCCACGGCCGCAGGCGCTCGGGCGCGTGGCGGTCGACCCAGTTGGTGGCGACGGCGTCGGGGAGGACGGAGGTGCTGGCGGTCATGCGGCGAGGCTTAACCCGCGCGGTCGAAAGCGTCTTATAGGGAAGATCGATCTTCCTGAGAAAAACGATCAATTGGATTTATTCGGGTCGCGCCGCCAAGGTCTCTTTGCAAGCCATTCGCAGGAGCGACCACCATGACCACCGCCGCCATTCGTCTCTCCGGCTGGAGCCTGCTGATCGCCGGCGTCGGCGCCGGCATCGTCCTGCCGCATCCGGTGACCACCCGCCTGTGGACCGCCGCCGGCAAGCTGTTCGCGCTGTCCGGCGACCACAGCATGGTCGCGCGCCTGACCTCGGCCACCAAGTTCGGCCCGAAGGTCCGCCGCGGCCTGAACACCCGTCCGCCCCGCCGCGTGGGCGGCGTGGCGGAGGCGTTCTAGAAACGCCAATGGGGCCTTTGCGACCCGCTCGCAGGCGCGCTAGCGTCGCGGCATGAGTTCAGAACCCGTCCGCAAGCCGCGCCGCAAGCTGACCCGCTTCGAGCGCTGGGCGCTGGACGGGCTGGGCGGCGCGTTGCTGGCCACCGGGGCGGTGGGGATCGTCACGCCGGGCATGCCGACCACGGTGTTCTGGATCGGCGCGGTGCTGTGCTTCCTGAAGACCCGCCCCCACGCCGTGCGGCCGATGCTGCGCGTGCCGGTGGTCGGGCCGGCGATCCGCTGGTTCCTGCGCTGGCGGCCGTTCGGCGGCGGGCGCAAGCGGCGGAAGCGGGGCTGACGGGAAGGCGGGAAAGCACTATCTCCCCGCCATGACCGACGCTTTCGAGGATGAAGACGAGATCGGCGCCCGCAAGCGCGCGCTGTCGAACCGCCAGGTGCTGGGCTTCGTAGCCCGGTTCTGGAAGCGGCGGCCGGTGCTGTTCGGCCTGGGCGTCACCCTGACCCTGGTGGCGATCGCCTTCGATCTGGCCTTGCCCTACGCCTCGGGTCACCTGGTCGACACCGTCACCAGCAAGCCGCGCGGCGACGCCGGAGCCTGGCAGGCGCTGGGCGTGTTCGTCGGCGTCTATTTCGCCTTCGCGGTGATCCGCAACATCGCCCACCGGTTCTGGATCCCGCTGGCGGCCCGGAACATGGAGGAGATGACCAACGAGGGCTTCGCCAAGGTGCAGGCCTTCTCGTCGGACTGGCACGCCGACAGCTTCGCCGGCGCGACGGTGCGCAAGCTGACCCGGGCCATGTGGGGCTATGACAGCGTCACCGACGCGGTGACCATCTGGCTGGGACCGGGGATCATCGTGCTGGTCGGCCTGTCGATCGGCATGCTGTTGCGTCAGCCTCTGGCGGGCGCGGTCTCGCTGGTCGTGGTCGTCGCCTATCTGTCGGTGAACCTGTGGATCACTGAGCGCTATGTGCGGCCCAGCAACCTGCGCTCCAACGCGCTGGACTCGCAGATCGGCGGGGCCCTGGCGGATGCGGTGACCTCCAACCCGACCGTCAAGAGCTTCGGCGCCGAGCAGCGCGAGGCCGCGCGGCTGGCCGAGGTCACCGCCCAATGGCGCGAGGCGGTGATGGTCACCTGGAACCGCTTCACCGACGTGTGGCTGGGCCAGAACCTGCTGCTGGTCGTGCTGCAGGCCGGTCTGACGGGGTCGATGGTCTGGGGCTGGGCCAAGGGCACGGCCACGCCCGGCGACGTCGCCTTCGCCATCACCGCCTTCATGCTGATGAGCGGCTACCTGCGGAACCTGGGCGAGAACATCCGCATGCTGCAGAAGGGCATCGACGACACCGTGGACGTCGCGGCCTGGACCACCCTGGCGCCGCAGATCGCCGACGCCCCCGGCGCGCCGGATTTCCAGCCGGGCGCGGGCAGCATCGAATTCCGCGACGTGACCTTCCGCTACAAGGCGGCCGGCGCGCCGCTGTACGACCACTTCTCGCTGAAGATCGCGCCCGGCGAGCGGGTGGCGCTGGTCGGGCCGACGGGCTCGGGCAAGTCGACCTTCGTCAAGCTGGTCCAGCGGCTGCACGACCTGCAGGACGGGGCGATCGTCATCGACGGCCAGGACGTCTCGGCGGTCACCCAGGCCAGCTTGCGCCGCGCGATCGCGGTGGTGCCGCAGGACCCGGCCCTGTTCCACCGCTCGCTCTATGAGAACATCGCCTACGGCAAGCCCGGCGCGACCCGCGAGGCGGTCGAGGCGGCGGCGAAGAAGGCCCGCGCCCATGACTTCATCCTGCGCCTGCCCAAGGGCTACGACACCCTGGTCGGCGAGCGGGGGATCAAGCTGTCGGGCGGCGAGCGCCAGCGCGTGGCCATCGCCCGCGCCTTCCTGACCGACGCGCCGATCCTGGTGCTGGACGAGGCGACCTCGTCGCTGGACGTGGAGACCGAGGGCCAGGTGCAGGAAGCGGCCGAGGCGCTGATGGAGGGCCGCACCACGATCGTCATCGCCCACCGCCTGTCGACCGTGCGCGGCGCCGACCGCATCCTGGTCTTCCAGAAGGGCCGCGTCGTCGAGGAAGGCCGCCACGCCGAGCTGGCCGCCAAGGGCGGGGTATATGCGCGGCTGAACGCGATCAGCGCGGGCGTGGTCTAGGGCTTCGGCGGCACGATCGTGATGACCACCGGGTCTGACGGCGCCGAGCATCCCTTGTCGGCGGGGGTCAGCATCAGCCGCTGATCGCCGATCAGGACGTCGCGGCGCGGCGTCGGCGCGTCCAGCCGCACGCCGTCCGCCGTCTTGGCGGCGTTGAGATCGATCGTCCCGCAAGGCGCGGACGCCTCGGCCACCTTGCGCCAGCGGCTATCCACCAGCTTCATCACGTCGAACGTCACGCCGTTGGTGAGCAGGACCTCGTCGGCGCCATCGCCATCGACGTCCAGCATCACGACGGAGCAGGCCGCCTTCAGGAAGACGCAGACCGTCCCGGAGTCGGGCGCGTTCCAGTCCTGGGTCTTGAAGCTCGCCGGCAGGGTCTTCCCGGCCGGGTAGACATTCATCGCGGTGAAGTCCGGGGCGTTGGGGGCGGCCGGTGTCCTGGCGGCGGACGCGAGGGCCTCGCGGGCGCGCTTGGCGATGTCGGCGTTGCGATCCGCCTTGAGCTTTTCCAGGCCGTCGCGACCGTATCGCCCGCTGTCGAAGCGCAGGAACTGGAAGTCGAACTTCTCCGCCGTCACCTTGCCCGCCTCCAGCCGCTTGACCTGGCTCGCCACCGACAGGCGCGAAGGATCGGCGATCGGGGTGAACAGGGCGATCAGCAGCAGGACCGAGACGGCGGCCATGATCAGGTTGGTCGGCTCCAGCGGCTTCATCCACGGGCCGGGCTTCAGGGCGGCCAGGGCGTAGCCGACGGTGAAGCCGATCGCGACGACCAGATAGGCCGTGGCGAACACCCGGTCGGGGGTGAGGCCATACTGGTCGATCCGCAGCCACAGGGCGTAGGCGGCCAGGACGACGATCGGGATCAGCAGCAGGCCGGCGGCGCGGGCGGCCCACTGGGGAATGGCGTGCGGCGGCTCGACGCCGTCCTGATAGGCGGCGTTGACCAGGATGATCAGGGCCGCGGCGGCGGCCAGCAGCAGGGCGGTGGCGGCCTTGGTGCCCCACAGCGGGGCCAGGCCCGTGAAGGGCAGGGTGGCCAGGAAGCCGCCGGCGATCACCACCATCAGCGGCGACAGCCAGGCCAGCAGGGTCAGGCCCACGGTGCGGACGCCTCGGACGAGCCCGGCGCGGGACTCGGTCAGCTGCACGGCCATGTGGACGGCGGCGGCGAACATCAGGCCGGTGGCCGGGAAGGCGAAGGCGGTCTCGCCGATCAGCTTCTGGATCGCTTCGATGCCGATCAGCTTGAACAGCGCTCCGGCCAGGAACAGCAGCAGCCAGAAGGCGCCGGTAAAGGCCAGCGACAGGAACAGCCGGATCAGGTTGGTGAAGGCCAGGTCGAAATAGTCGGCATAGGGCGCGACCGGTTTGCGGGCGGCGTCGGCCGGCTGGATCAGGTGATGGGCGATGAACAGCAGGGCGGCCACGGCGATGAAGATCGGCGGCGACAGCGGCCCCGCGCCCAGGCGTTGGGGCTCGGCCCCGGTCCAGGCGGCGTGAACGGCCAGGATCGCGGCGACGGCCGCTGCGACGGCGGTCCAGACAATCAGGGAGCGCCGGCGCATGGCCGACAGCGCCGCCAGCGGCAGCATCGGGACCATCAGCGCGCAGACCAGCAGCGGCGCGTAGAGCATCGGCGCCGTCGCCGGCCAGGCCTTGGACTCGTCGGCCTTCTGCAGCAGGAACAGCACGATGCCCTGGGCCAGGCCGATGGCCAGGCGCGTCGCGGCCGTCCTGCGCGTCGTCGCGGCGTCGGTCGTGGTCATCCGGCGTCTCTCCCTATTTCGAGCAGGACGACATACCCGCACGCGGTTGTGAAGCTTCTCCGCTTGGCTTAGCAATTTCACCCTCTTTGGAGGGGTTAGTATGAAACAGAGTTTCCGGGCCGGCGTTGCGGCCCTTTTCGCGGTGACGATGCTGAGCGGCGTCCCTGCGCTGGCGCAAGAGAAGGGCGGCGACAAGCCGGCCGCTGAAGCCAAGTCCGACCTGCCGCCGCTGCCGGCCGACAAGTCGGTGCAGCAGACCGCCACGATCGGCGGCAAGGTCGTCAACTACACCGCGACCGTCGGCGTGCTGCCGGTGCGTGACGAGAAGGGCAAGAAGGTCGCCGAGGTGGTCTACACCTCGTACATCGTCAACGGCCCGCGCGATCCCAACCGTCCGATCACGGTGGCCTTCAACGGCGGTCCTGGCGCGGCCTCGGTCTATCTGAACTTCGCCCTGGGTCCCAAGCGCGTGCAGTTCGGCGCGGAAGGCGACAGCCCCTCGTCGTTCAGCAAGCTGGAAGACAACCCGTCCAGCTGGCTGGACTTCACCGACATGGTGTTCATCGACCCGGTCGGCACGGGCTTCTCGCGCACGCTGGTCAGCGAAGAGGAGACCAAGAAGCGCTTCTATGGCGTGAAGCAGGACATCGAATACCTGTCGCGCATCGTCTTCGACTACCTGGTCAAGACCGAGCGCCTGGCCTCGCCGAAGTACCTGGTCGGTGAAAGCTACGGCGGCTTCCGCGGCCCGCGCCTGGCCTATGAGCTGCAGACGGACCTCGGCGTCGCCGTGAAGGGCGTCGTGCTGGTCTCGCCGCTGCTGTCCAGCGCCGGCCGCGCCAGCCAGGAAGTCTCGCCCCTGCCGGCCATGTGGACCCTGCCGTCCATCGCCGCCGCCAAGCTGGAGCGCGACGGCAAGCTGTCGGCCGACAGCATCAAGGCCGTCGAGGACTACACGCGCGGCGAATACATGGTCGACCTGATGAAGGGTTCGGACCCCGCCGCCCTGGATCGCCTGACGACCAAGGTCTCGGCCATGACCGGCCTGTCGCCGGAATATGTCCGTCGCGCCGGCGGCCGTCTGGAGACCCAGTCGTTCCTGCGTGAAGTGTTCCGCGACAAGGGCCGCCTGGGCAGCCGCTACGACAGCAACGTCACCTCGCTGGATCCCTTCCCGAACGCTCCGGAACAAGAGGTCAACGACCCGATCCTCGACGCCATCATCGCGCCGACGACCAGCGCCATCGTCGACTTCACCACCCGCATCGTCGGCTGGAAGCCGGAGGCGCGTTACGAGGCCCTGTCGGGCACCGTCAACCGCCTGTGGGATCGGGGTCGCGGCCAGGACACCGAGTCGGTCACCGACCTGCGCAAGGCCGTCTCGGTCGACCCGAAGCTGAAGGTGCTGATCGTGCACGGCTATAACGACCTGTCGTGCCCGTTCTTCGCCTCGCGCCTGATCGTCGACGCCATCCCGGCGACGGCGAACGGCCGCGTGACGCTGTCCAACTATCCGGGCGGCCACATGTTCTACAGCCGCCCCGACAGCGGCGCCGCGTTCCGCAAGGACGTCATGGCGCTGTACGGCGCGAAGTAACGATAGCGATGTCGGCGGGAGGCCGTCCCGGACGTCCTTAGGGTCTAGCGATCGAGAGGAACGACCGATGATGAAGCCCCCCGCCGCGTCCATCGACGACTACCTGTCCAAGCTGCCGGTCGAGCAGCGGACGGCCCTGGAGACCCTGCGCGGCCAGATCCGCGCGGTGGTCCCGGAGGCGGAAGAAGCCATCAGCTACGGCCTGCCGACCTTCAAGCTCAGCGGCAACCTCGTGCACTTCGGCGCGGCGGCCAGGCACTGCGCCTTCTATCCGGGAGCGGTGGTCAGCCAGTTCGCCGATCGGCTGGCCGGTTTCGAGACCGCCAAGGGTACGATCCGCTTCCAGCCGGACGCGCCGCTGCCGCCGGACCTGATCCACGACATCGTCGCCTTCCGCGTCGTCCAGAACCTGGAGATCGCCGCCGAGCCCGCGGCGAAGAAGAAGCGCTAGCGCCGAGCCGCCGCGGCGAACTCGGCATAGACCAGCACGCCGTTGGCGCGCACGCCCGCAAGCTCCAGGCGGGGGCCTTGGCCATGCAGGCCGGGCGTCGTCGAGATCGCGGTGGCCGGGAAGTTCAGCAGATAGTTCCAGGACGTCCGGCCTTCGGTCACCGTGAGCCAGGCGGTCTGGCTGGCGTGGTCGGGAATGACGCGGAACGCTGTCGCCGAATATTTCAGGCTCGACCGGGTCTCGTGGGCGCCCGTCTCGGACGTCACCTTGAACTGGCCCGCCGACGCCACGCCGCGCTCGCCCCAATAGGTCTGCCAAGTCAGGCGGAGGCCGCAGGTGGTCAGCGCCTCGCCGCCGCCCCTCAGGAAATCCACCGCGCCCAGACCCGGCGCGGGGACCTCGAAGCCGCCCCAGGCGCCGATGTTCCAGCCCGGCGTCGCGGTCTCGGGCTTGATCTGCGCGAGGAACGGCGTGGTCGTCGCCTGGGCCAGCTGTTGTTCCAGCTCCGGCGCGGACCGGCAGGGCTCGGCGAGCGCAGGGGAAGCCATGAGGGCCAGGGCCAGCGCCGCCAGCTGCCTCATCGCGCCAGCCGCCCGTCGGTCAGCGCGCTGGGCTCGAACGAGAAGATCACGCGGGGATCGGGCTTAGCCACGCCCTTGACCAGCTTCTTGTCGCCGGCCGCGTGCAGCAGCCAGCGGATGACGTTGAGGCGGGCGGCCTTCTTGTGGTCGGCGCGCACACAGATCCACGGCGAGACATCACTGTGGGTGCGCATGAACATCTCGTCGCGGGCCTTGGTGTAGTCGTCCCACTTGTCCTGGGCGACCTTGTCCAGATCGCTGGTCTTGAAGGCCTTCAGTGGGTCCTCGCGACGGGCCTTCAGGCGCTCGGCCTGCTCCTCGCGGCCGATGTCGAGCCAGAACTTGACGTAGCGCAGGCCGTTCTCGACCAGCATCCGTTCGAAGGCCGGCACGTCGCGCAGGAACTGCTCCTGCTGCTCCGGCGTGGAGAAATCCATCACCCGCTCCACCCCGGCCCGGTTGTACCAGGAGCGGTTGAAGATCACCGCCTCGCCGCAGGCCGGCAGATAGTCGACATAGCGCTGGAAGTACCACTCGCTGCGCTCGCGCTCGGTCGGCTTGGGCAAGGCGACGACGGTGGTGGCGCGCTTGGACAGGTGCTCGACGACCCGGGCGATGGTGCCGTCCTTGCCGGCGCTGTCGCGACCTTCGAAGATCACCAGGATCTTCCAGCCGTCCTTGATCGCCTTCTTCTGCATCTCGATCAGGGCGAGCTGCAGCTGCATCAGTTCGTTGTCGTAGTCGTCTGACTTGCTCATGCGTCGAGCCTACCCCCGGAAACGGGAGTTGCGCTAGAAGGACGAAATGATCCGTCTTTTCGTTCCCAACGACCTCTCCGCCGGCGCCGGCGTCGTGCCCACCGTCGACCAGTCGCGCTACCTGACCCAGGTCATGCGCCTGGGCGTCGGGGCCGAGCTCTTCCTGTTCAACGGCCGTGACGGCGAGTGGCGCACGACCATCATCGAGTCGACCAAGCGCGGCTGCCTGCTGAAGGCGGAAGAACAGGTCCGGCCGATGGAGCTCGGGCCCGACCTCGACCTGATCATCGCCATGGTCAAGCGCAGCCGGGTCGAGACCATCGTCGAGAAGGCCGCCGAGCTGGGCGCGCGTCGGGTGCGCCTGACCATGACCCGTCGCACCAATGTCGACTTCGTCAAGCTGGGGCGCCTGGACGCCATCGCCATGGAGGCGGCCGAACAGACCGGCCGCCTGGACGTGCCCGAGGTCGCCGACCCTGAGAAGCTGGACAGGATCCTCGACGCCTGGGACCCGGCCCGCCGCCTGGTGTTCTGCGACGAGGGCGGCGACGCCAAGCCGATGATCGAGGCGCTGGCCGGGACCGGTGGTCCGGCCGCCATCCTGATCGGTCCCGAAGGCGGGTTCGCGCCGGAGGAACGCGAACGCCTGCGGGGACTTTCCTTCGTCACGCCGGTGTCCCTGGGCCCGCGTATCCTGCGGGCGGACACGGCCGCCATTTCCGCGATGACGCTGTGGCAAGCCGCCGCCGGGGATTGGCGCTAGAAGATTTATGCTCAAGGTGACCCCTTGAGGTTCGCAAAGAAAACGCCCAACTGGGCGTGACTGATGAGTATCGCCGTCGGCGGAGAGCATGGCCTTCTCCTCCCGCAGCACTGCACCCTGGGGAGGGACGGCTTGCATGGCCGAGACCGCTAACGTCCAAGACCGTCAACTGACGCTCGCCGATCTGACCGACTATTTCGCCCAAGGCTCCAAGCCCAAGGAGCGGTTCCGCGTCGGCGCCGAGCACGAGAAGTTCGGCTTCTATCTCGGCTCGCACGCGCCCGTTCCGTACGAAGGCGACAAGGGCGTCCACGCCCTGCTGACCGGGCTTCAGCGCTTCGGCTGGAAGCCGGTCATGGAAGGCGAGGTCATCATCGGCCTGGAGCGCAACGGCGCCAATGTCAGCCTGGAGCCGGGCGGTCAGTTCGAGCTCAGCGGCGCGCCGCTGGCGACCATGCACGACATCTGCGACGAGACCGGCCAGCATCTGGACGAGGTCAAGACCGTCGCCGACGAGCTGGGCCTGGGGTTCCTGGGGCTGGGCTTCTCGCCCGTGTGGAAGCGCGCCGAAGTGCCGATCATGCCCAAGGGCCGGTACGTGATCATGCGCAACTACATGCCCAAGGTCGGCGGCCTGGGCCTGGACATGATGCTGCGCACCTGCACGGTGCAGGCCAATCTCGACTTCTCCAGCGAAGCCGACATGGTCGCCAAGTTCCGCATGAGCCTGGCCCTGCAGCCGATCGCCACGGCGCTGTTCGCCAACTCTCCGTTCACGGAAGGAAAGCCGAACGGCTTCCTGTCGGCCCGCGCCAATGTCTGGACCGATACCGACCCGAACCGCACGGGCCTCTTGGACTTCGTGTTCGAGGACGGCTTCGATTTCGAGCGCTACGCCCGCTATTCGCTCGACGTGCCGATGTATTTCGTCAAGCGCGGCGACAAGTACATCGACGTCGCCGGCCGCTCGTTCCGCGACTTCATCGAGGGCAAGCTGCCCGAGCTGCCGGGCGAGATCGCCACGATCAAGGACTTCGCCGACCACACCACGACCGCTTTCCCGGAAGTCCGCCTCAAGACCTATCTGGAAATGCGCGGCGCCGACGCCGGCCCGTGGAGCCGTCTCTGCGCCCTGCCGGCGCTCTGGACCGGCGTGTTCTACGATGACGCCGCGCTGGCCGCCGCCTGGGACCTCTGCAAGGACTGGACGCTGGAGGACCGTGAGGGCCTGCGCCGCGACGTGCCGAAGCTGGGCCTGAAGGCGCAGGTCGCCGGCCGCTCCGCCCAGGACGTCGCCAAGGACTTCGTGGCCATCGCCAAGTCCGGCCTGAAGAACCGCGCCCACCTGAACGGCGGCTTCCTCGACGAGACCATCTATCTCGGCGAACTGGAGCAGATCGCCGACAGCGGCATCACCCCGGCCGAGAAGCTGCTCTCGCTGTACAACGGCGAATGGCAGGGCGACATCGCCCGCGTTTTCACCGACTGCGCCTACTAAGCGGCGGAAACGTCCTAGATTCCTCGCGTTGGACGACAGCACTCGTTATGTAGTCAATCTGCATAACGAGGGGTCTCCATGCTGTTTCGATCGGTCCTGCTCGCCGGCTCTCTGCTGGCCGGCGTCGCCCACGCGCAATCCAATGACGTCTACGCGCTGGGCGAGGTGCGGGTCACGGCGCGGACCAGCGACGGCGGCCTGGTCGGCGGGGCGGTGGTTAAGGGCGAGGACCTGCGCAAGTTCGACAAGGTCAGCGTCGACCAGGCCCTGGACCTGATCCCGGGCGCGAACGCCGGCAACAGCGGCGGCTCGCGCAATGAGCGCCTGGTGTTCATCCGCGGCTTCGACCGCTTCCAGACCACCCTGTCGATCGACGGCGTGCGGGTGTTCCTGCCGGCCGACAACCGCATCGACTTCGCCCGCTTCCTGACGGCCGACCTGTCCGAAGTGCAGGTCTCCAAGGGTTACGTCTCGGTCCTCGACGGCCCGGGCGGCATCGGCGGGGCGATCAACCTCGTCACCCGCACGCCCTCGGCCCCGTTCGAGGGCGAAGTGCGGCTGGGCGGCGGTTTCGACGCGGACGGCTCGCTGAACAGCACGGCCGTCTCGGGTCGGATAGGCGGCCGGACCGAGCACTTCTACGCCCAGCTTTCCGGCGCGCGGAACGAGCGCACCCACTGGGCCCTGCCGGACGGCTATCGTCCCACCACGCTGGAGAACGGCGGCTATCGCGACCACTCCGACAGCGAGGACTGGCGGGTCAACGCCAAGGTCGGCTTCACCCCGCGCGAGGGCGACGACTATTCGCTGACCTTCACCCGCCAGGAGGGTTCGAAGAACGCGCCGTTCCACGTCACCGACACGGCCAGCACCCGCTACTGGACCTGGCCCTACTGGAACATCGACAGCATCGCCCTGCTGACCCGCACCCAGATCGCCGAGCACGCCTACCTGAAGACGCGCTTCTACCGGAACACCTTCGAGAATGGCCTGTTCTCGTACGACAACGCCCGCCAGAACACCCAGACCCTGGGGCGGGCCTTCCGGTCCTACTACGACGACGTCGCCTATGGCGGGAACGTCGAGCTGGGCTTCGAGCTGAATGCCAGCAACACCCTGAAGGCCTCGGCCTTCTATCGCCGCGACGAGCACGTCGAGTGGCAGACGTCCTACGCCCCGCCGCTGACCGAGCCGAAGCAGACCACGACCGAGGACACCACCTCAATCGCCATCGAGGACACCCAGCGGTTCGGCCCGAACGTCGACCTGGTGGTCGGCGTCTCGCGCGACCATCGCGACCTGTCGATGGCCCAGGACTTCAACACCAATGTCCTGGTGTCCTATCCGCTGACCAGCGACAGCGCCTGGAACGGCCAGGCGGCGCTGATCTGGCGGCCGACGGCGACCAGCCAGCTGCACGCCAGCGTCTCGTCGCGCATGCGCTTCCCGACCCTGTTCGAGCGCTTCTCCTCACGGTTCGGCACGGCCATCCCCAACCCGAACATCGGGCCCGAGCGGGCGGTGAACTACGAGGTCGGCGGTCGCGTGGACCTGACGCCGGCCATCTCGGTCGAGGGGGCGGTGTTCTACAGCGACGTCCGCGACGCCCTGATCTCGATCCCGGTCGCCCTGGGCGCGCCGTTCGGCACGGTCAGCCAGACCCGCAATGTCGGCGACGGCGAGTATTATGGGGCCGAGGCTTCGGTGACGGCCAAGGTCACGCAAGGGCTGACCCTGGGCGGCAACTACACCTATCTGCACCGCGACTTCACCGACCCGACCAACGTCGCGTTCCGGCCGCAGGGCGTGCCGACCCACAAGCTGTTCGCCTATGCCGACTGGCAGGTCGTGGACCGCCTGACCCTGACGCCCAGCGTCGAGGCGGCCTCCAAGCGCTGGACGGTGACGTCGAGCACGCTGATCATTCCGATCCGCTACTACCGCACCGGCGCCTATGTGCTGGTCGGGCTGACGGCGCGGGTCGAGGTCACGCCGAAGATCGACGTCATCGTCAGCGCCCGCAACCTGCTGGACCAGAAGTACCAGCTGGTCGATGGTTTCCCCGAGGAAGGCCGCAGCTTCCGCACCGACCTGCGGGTCAAGTTCTAGGAGCGTCCGCCATGCGTCTCGCCGTTCTCCTCGCCGCCCTGGCCCTGCCGGTCGCCGCCCACGCCCAGATGGCCCCGGCTGCGCCGGCGCCCGCCTGCGCGGCCATGGACGAGGCCCTGCCGGCCGAACTGGCCGCCTGGCCGAAGAAGACCGAACTGACCGCCGCCACCGGCGTGTCGGGCCTCGACAAGGCGGTGTTGGTCCCGGGGCAGGCCTATGTCGCGACCTTGGCCGCGACCCCGGACGTCACCTATGTCGTCCAGCCCGAGAAGCCGGGTGGCACGGTCAGCAAGGGCGGGATCTTCGCGGTCGATATCGCCACGGCGGGCTCTTACATGATCGCCTTGGGGACGGGCGCCTGGATCGACCTGCTGAAGGGCGACGCCGCCCAGCGCTCGACCGGCCACGGCCGAGGCCCGGCCTGCACGACCCTGCGCAAGATGGTGACCTTCGACCTGCAGCCGGGCCGCTATGTCGTGCAGATTTCGGCCAACGCCGAGCCGACCCTGCCGATCATGATCGCGCCCAAGCCCTGACATGACCCTGGCGGCGGCGAGCAAGGTGCTGGGGGCCATCGCGGCTCTGTGCCTGCTCGCCGCCTTCACGCCGGGCCTGGCCGAGCGGCCGGCCTCGGATGTCCGTGTCGAGCTGGGCCGGCGCCTGTTCTACGACGCCGACCTGTCGATCGACGGGACCATGGCCTGCGCCACGTGCCACGAGCAGCACCACGGCTTCACCGACAGCAACGCCACCCATCCGGGCGTCCATGGCGATCCGGGGCGGCGCAACGTCCAGACCCTGGCCAATGTCGGAACCTTCGCCAGCCTGACCTGGGGCGATCCCCGCGTCCGCAAGCTGGAGGATCAGGCCCTGATCCCGATCGCCGGCAAGACCCCGGTCGAGATGGGCTTCGGCGGTCAGGAGAAGGTGTTGGAAGACCGCATCGGCGGCCGCGCCTGCTATCGCAAGCTGTTCGCCACGGCCTTCCCGGGCGAGGCGGTCGGCATGGCGACCATCACCAAGGCCTTGGCCGCCTTCCAGCGGACGATGGTGTCGCGCGACGCGCCCTACGACCGCAAGAAGCGCGGCGAGATGGTCGATACGTCGATCGAGGCGGTGCGAGGCGAGAAGCTGTTCTTCGGCAAGGCGAGCTGCGCCAGCTGCCATGCGGCGCCGGATTTCACGGACGCCGCCGGTCCCAACGCCTTCCACCGCATCGACCTGCCGTTCTCCGGCGATCAGGGGCTGGGGGAGATCACCGGCAAGGCCGACGACAATGGCCGCTTCCGCACGCCGTCGCTGCGCAATGTGGCGATCAGCGCGCCGTATCTGCACGACGGCTCGGCGCGCACCTTGGCGGGCGCGATCCGCCGGCATCGTGAGGCGACGAAGTTGAAGGACGGCGAGGTCGAGGACCTGGTCGCGTTCCTGCGCACGTTGACCGACGACCGCTTCGTCGCCGATCCGCGTTTCGCGTTGCCGAAGGCCTCGTGCGAGGCCGCCGCGGCCGCGCTCTAGAAGATCGCCCGCGCGCCGGCGATGACGCCGACCCACAGGCCAACGGTCGCGGCGAGAGCAAAGAGCTGGCCCCAGGCGAGGCGGCGAATGGGGTTGGTCGCGTGAACAGCCCGATCGTACGAGATATAGGCCATGGTTTCCTCCTTGCCCCTCTGGCGGGAGCTGAACCGCAAGGTCACGCTCCCAACGGTTAACGGGGGCTTAAGGGCTCGTCGACGTCGTGCTCGATCCGGTCGGGATCGGGCATGTCGACGTTCGGCGGCCAGTGCTCGGCCTGGCTGCGGCCCGAACCGCTGTCGGTGTGGCGGACCACCTCGTTGACGTTCGCCGCGTCCGTCTCGGCGGCGGTGCGCTCGCCCAGCTGGAACTCGACATGCTCGGGATAGAAGGCCACGCGGTTGCCGATCTGACCGACGGAGGGGTACGGGTCCTCGTAGGTCCAGACTGCGTTCTCGACGACGTTGGCGTCGCGATAGATGGTGAAGTAGCTGGCGTCGCCCTTGTAGGGACAGTGGGTCGTCTTGTCGGTCCGGCGCAGGAACAGCATCTGCACGTCCTGGCGCGGGAAGTAATAGACCGGCGGATAGCTGGCTTCTTTCAGGACCAGCACGTCGTCGCTGTCGGCGATCTCGTGGCCCTGGAACAGCACCCGCACCGTGGTCGGCGCGCGGGCGATGGTGATCGGATGGCTTTCGTCGGGGATCTTCATGGCGGGCTCCCGTCCGTAAAAAGGGTTCGCTTGAGCAAACGCGCGGGGTGTCCGCGAGGCTCCGGAACCAAACATGGGTCCGTTTACGTCAGCGGCAAGCCGTTGCTTGTGAAACCTTCGGCCGCGTGATCTTCTCCCCGCCAAATTGGGGTCGGCGGGGATGATTTGACCGGGGGGTCTGTCTCCGCCTCTCGTCACGTTTCAAGGCTAGCGTATGAATATCGTTATCGCCGCGGGCATCCTGGTCACGCTCGTGACCGGCATTCCCGTCCTGGTCCAGCTGCTGCGGGGCCACCCGCGCGGCCTGATCATCTGCTTCCTGGCCGAGATGTGGGAGCGCTTCTCCTACTACGGCATGCGCGGGCTGCTGATCTTCTACCTGACCCAGCACTTCCTGTTCGATCCCAAGGTCGCCAGCGGCCACTACGGCTCCTATACCTCGCTGGTCTACATCGTGCCCCTGCTGGGCGGCTTCCTGGCCGACCGTTACCTGGGCACCCGCAAGGCCGTGGCGTTCGGCGCCATCCTGCTGGTCGCCGGCCACCTGGCCATGGCGGTCGAGGGCAAGCCCGCCGTCCAGACCCTGACCTATGGCGACCACGTCTACACCTTCCAGTCCGACGGCCGGGGCGAGCAGCGCGTCGCCAAGCTGATCGTGGCCGGCAAGCCGTACGACGTCACCGCCAGCGAGAAGGGCGACCTGGAGGTCAAGAACCTGCCGGCCGACGCCGGCCTGCCCGCCGTCATGCCCAAGGGCCAGTACAAGCTGGACGTCGAGGGCCGCGACCCGATGTACCTCAACATCTTCTGGCTGGCCCTGTCGCTGATCATCGTCGGCGTGGGCTTCATGAAGTCGAACGTCGCCGCCCTGGTCGGCCAGCTCTATCCGCAGGGCGATCCGCGCCGCGATCCGGGCTTCACCCTCTACTATTTCGGCATCAACCTGGGCTCGTTCTGGGCCTCGATCCTGTGTGGCATCCTGGGCGTCAATGTCGGCTGGTGGGCCGGCTTCGGCGCGGCGGGTCTCGGCATGCTGGCCGGCTTCATCGTCTTCGTGCTGGGCAAGCCCTGGCTGCTAGGCCGTGGCGAGCCGCCGGAAGACGCCAAGCTGAAGGAGAAGGTCGCCGGCCCGATCACCCGCGAGGTGGTGATCTACGGCGTCTCGATGCTGGCCGTGCTGGCGGTGTTCCTGGTCGTGCAGCACACGCCGGTCGTCAACGTCACCCTGCTGGCCGGCATGTTCGGCTCGTTGGGCTACATCCTGTGGTTCGCCTTCGTGAAATGCGACAAGGTCGATCGCGAGCGCCTGCTGCTGGCCACGGTGCTGGTGCTGGGCGCGGTGGTGTTCTGGACCCTGTTCGAACAGGCCGGCTCGTCGCTGAACCTGTTCGCGGCCACCAATATCGACCTGAAGCTTCTCTCGAAGCCGGTCGAGTGGTTCGGCGGCCAGGTGGTGTTGGGCGCGCCCGAACAGCTGGCTGCGGCCGGCATCTCGACCGAGGGCAAGTTCTGGGTCAACACGGCCTTCAACGCCGCTCAGACCCAGGCCATCAACGCCGGCTGGATCCTGATCTTCGCCCCGGTCTTCGCCGCCCTCTGGACGGTGCTGACCGCGCGCAAGCTCAACCCCAATCCGATGATCAAGTTCGGCCTGTCGCTGATCCAGGTCGGCGCCGGCTTCCTGATCCTGCTGGTCGGGGCGCAGTTCGCCGACGGGGCCTTCAAGATCCCGCTGATCTTCCTGGTGCTGATGTACATGCTGCACACCACCGGCGAGATGTGCATGTCGCCGGTCGGCCTGTCGCAGATGACCAAGCTGTCGCCCGTGCAGATGGTCTCGTTCGTGATGGCCGTCTGGTACATGGCGCTGGCCATGGCCAACCTGTTCGGCAGCTGGATCGCGGCCATCGCCTCGACCGAGACCGTCGCCGGCCAGGTCCTCGACCCGGGCGCGGCCATGGCCCAGTCGCTGCTGGTGTTCGAGATCATCGGCCTGGCCGCCATCGGCCTGGGCGTGGTGTTCCTGGCCCTGTCGCCGGTCCTCAAGAAGTGGTCGCACGGCGCGGACGAGACCACCGATCAACCGATCGCCGACTCCACCGTGTCGTCCTAAACGGAAAGAAGGGCCCCAGCACGAACTGGGGCCCTTCACCGAGGCGCGGAGGGGCCGCGCCTCGCCTAACGGGTGGGAACGGCCTACGTAGTGGCTCAAACCACGCAGACCGCTTTCCGCTCCTACCCGAAGCGATTGGTAAAACCTGCCTCTCAAGGTGCCGCTGGCGGGGGTGTAAGGGAAGTTACAAGCTCGACAGGTGCATTAAACCTTTGAAAGGTTGCGCGGGGTCGCCTGTCGCCCTAGGTGCGAGGCTCCTGACGGAGGGGCCTAAGTGACCGATCTCGTGACGCCGCTGACGACCGCCGACCTGGCCGGTCCTGACGGCGAGGCCCTGCTGGCCCTGAACAATGACTACGCCATCGAGCTGTCCTGGCTGGAGCCGGAGAAGCTGGCGCATCTGGTCGCCGAAGCCTTCGTGGCCCGCCGCGTGGGCGTGGCCGACGCGCTGCTGCTGACCTTCGATCAGGCCGCCGACTACGACAGCGTCAACTACCTGTGGTTCCGCGAGCGCTACCCGGCCTTCGTCTATGTCGACCGCGTGGTGGTGGCCGACAGCGCGCGGGGCAGGGGCCTGGCGCGGGCGCTCTATGACGACCTGTTCGCGGCGGCGCGAACGGCGGGCCATGAGCGGATCGTGTGCGAGGTGAACTCCGATCCGCCGAACCCGGCGTCGGACAAGTTCCACGCGGCGCTGGGGTTCGTGGTGGTGGGGACGGCGGAGATCCACGGTGGGAAGAAGACGGTGACGTATCTAGAGCGGGTGCTTTAGCGCCCCCTCCGTCTCGCTGCGTATCCGCAGCGATCCACCTCCCCCGCAGGCGGGGGAGGAGAAGAACATCCTCACCCGTGAAACGGGGGAGGTGGCGCGGCGCGAATACGCGCCGTGACGGTGGGGGCGCTTGAGGCCTAAACCGCCGTCCCGCCCACGGTCAGGCCCGTAATCTTGAGCGACGGTTGGCCGACGCCCACCGGCACGCCCTGGCCGGCCTTGCCGCAGACGCCGATGCCGGGGTCGAAGTCGAAGTCGTTGCCGATCATCGTTACGCGGGTCAGGGCCGACGGGCCGTCGCCGATCAGGGTCGCGCCCTTGACCGGGGCGGTGATCTTGCCGTCCTCGACGAGGTAGGCCTCGGTGCACTGGAAGACGAACTTGCCGTTGGTGATGTCGACCTGGCCGCCGCCGAAATTGGCGCAGTAGAGGCCGCGCTTCAGCGAGGCGATCATCTCCTGCGGATCGTCATTGCCGGCCAGCATGCCGGTGTTGGTCATGCGCGGCATCGGCATGTGGGCGTAGGACTGGCGGCGACCGTTGCCGGTGGCCTGCATGCCCATCAGGCGCGCGCTCATGCGGTCGTGCATGTAGCCCACGAGGATGCCGTCCTCGATCAGGATGGTGCGCTCGGTGGGCGTGCCTTCGTCGTCGATGGTCAGCGAGCCGCGACGACCCGGCAGCGAGCCGTCGTCGAAGACCGTGACGCCCTTGGCCGCCACGCGCTCGCCTATACGGCCCGAGAAGGCGCTGATGCCCTTGCGGTTGAAGTCGCCTTCCAGGCCGTGGCCGACGGCCTCGTGCAGCAGCACGCCGTTCCAGCCCGGGCCCAGGACCACGTCCATCTCGCCGGCCGGGCAGGCGACGGCGTCCAGATTGACCATGGCCATGCGTAGAGCTTCATCGACCTGGTCCTGCCACTTGTCGGGGCTGATCCAGGCGGCGAAGCCGGCGCGGCCGCCGGCGCCAGACGAACCGCTCTCGCGGCGGCCGTCCTTCTCGACGGTGACCTGGACGTTCACGCGCACCAGCGGGCGCACGTCGCGGATCAGCTTGCCGTCGGCGCGCAGGATCTCGACCACGCGGCGTTCACCGGCCAGCGAGGCCATCACCTGCACGACGCGCGGATCGCGGGCGCGGGCGAAGGCGTCGATCTCCTGGAGGAGGCTGATCTTGTCGGAGAAGTCGGGGGCGCTGACGGGGTTGTCCTCGCCGTACAGCCGCTCGTTCGTGGAGCGCGGGCCCTCGGCCGAGACGCCCGCATAGCCGCGCTTGGCCAGCTTGGCCGAATCGGCGGCGCGGCCGATGGCGGCTTCGGAAATCTCGGCGGCGTGGGCGTAGCCCGCCGTCTCGCCGGCCACGACGCGGAGGCCGAAGCCTTCGCCGGAATCGTAGGAAGCGCTCTTCAGGCGTCCGTCATCGAAGACGAAGGCCTCGCTCTCGGAGCGCTCGAGGAACAGCTCGCCATCGTCGGCGCCCGCTAGGGCTTCGCCAAGGATCGACTGGGCGCGGTCACGATCGACGCCGGCGGCGTCCAAAAGGGAAGGGGCGGAGATGGGAGCGTTCATGGGCCTACAGGTAGGCTTTCCGAACGCGTCCGTCACCCCGCCCCTTTTGTCGCAAGGGCCTGATCAGTATTCGCGGCGGACTTCGCCCGAGCCGCTGATCTCGGTGCTGACCGTCTTGGGTTCGGTGCGCAGCTCGACGTCGCCGCTGCCGGAGATGTCGATCTTGGCCTTGTTGGAGGCGAACAACGCGCCGCCGCCGCTGCCCGAGACGTCGAAGACGGCGTCCTTGGCCTTCAGCTCGGTCAGGTTGACGTAGCCCGAGCCCGAATTGTCGACCGCGATGGTGTCGACCCGGCCGGAGGCCTCGACGTCGCCGCTGCCGCTGACCTGTACGGCGAAGGCCGGGTGGTCGAAGCGGCGGATCTCCAGGTCGCCCGAACCGCGGACGTCGAACTTGGTGACGTCCGGGGCGATGACCGTGATCTTCATCCGATCGGAGTCGCTTTCGACATGCACGCCGAACGCGTTGATCGTGATGCTGTCGTGGTCGACGCCGTCATTGTCGGCCAGGGTGATGTGGCCGCCATCGACGCGCAGGCGGTCGATATAGCTCTTGGGTCCCGAGGCGACGATCTTGGCCTCGGCGCCCTGGACGAAGACCACGTCGACCGGCAGGTCGATGATCAGCTGGTCCGTCCCCGACCAGTTGAAGGTGCGGTCGACGCTGGGCTCGGACTGGCGGCCCTGGACAAAGTGGCGTCCGGTGCGGACGACCTTGCCGTTCTCGCGGATGACGATGGTCTCGTCATGGTCCAGCGGCAGGGTCCAGCCGTTCTTGAGGATTTCTGGGCCGGCGAGAGCCGCCACCCCGGCGAAGCAGCCAATGGCGAGCACGAAGCTGGCCCCGGCGACGATGAGCGTATTGCGGATCAACATTGTCCCCTCCTATTCCGCTCAGGCTTGGTCCATGGCCGGCTTCAGCAGCCGGAAGTGAAGACGGGCGTACCAGACGACCGCGTTGAAGACCCCGACGGTGGCCAGCGTCAGCAGGGCGCCGAGGCAGGTGGCCACGCCCATCAGGCCGAGGCCCGTCAGGAAGGCCGTGATCGGGCCGCCGGGCGGTCCGGTCAGAGGTCCGGCGGCGAAGACGAAGCCGCCCGCCACGAAGATGGTCACCACGGCGACCAGGATCCCGAACAGCGCCCCCAGCACGCCCATCAGGAGGGGCAGCAGGAACATCACGTCCAGGGCCCCCAGGCCCAGCAGGGCCAGGACCGCGCCCATGGCGTTGGAGGGGTTCTTGCGTTCCTCCCACTGCTTCAGCCCGGCCTCGGCGCGCATTTCGCGAGCCAGGCGGTCGGGATCGCCCAGGGCGGCGGCCGTCTCGGCTTCGCTGCGACCGGCGGCTTGCGCGTCGGCGAAGTGGGCCTCGTGATCGGCGACGATGTCGGCGATGGTGGTCACCGGCAGGCCGGCGAGGCCGCGGCGCAGGCGGGTGATGAACTCGGCGCGGGTCATGCGGCGGCTCCCACGATGGCGTTGACCGCGTTCGAGAACGTCGACCATTCGGTCTTCTGTTGCTCGAAGCTCCGACGACCAGCGGCCGTCAGGCGATAATACTTGCGCGGCGGACCACTCTGGCTCTCCACCAGGTAGGTCTCGACCAGCCCATCCGACTGCATGCGGCGCATCAGCGGATAGATCGTCCCTTCCCCCATATCGATGTCCCTCGTCAGCCTGCTGGCGATCTCGTAGGCGTAGCTGTCGGCGTGCGAGAGCAGGGCCAGCACGCACAGCGCCAGCACGCCTTTCTTCAGTTGGATTTCAATCGTTTCCGGCACGGCGTCCTTGCCTCCGTTGATGCTCTCTTCTACCGCCAGGTACTGACTGACGCAAGGTACCTACTCATGAACGATACGTAATGATGCGGACGGGCGTTTTGGGGCTTCCTGAGAACGGTTCGCGACTGGAGCGCCCCAGGCCGGGGATAACGGGCAATCCCATGCCGCGAGCGTGGTCTCTGGTGCTTGGCAACCGCTGGGGATGCGCGTATGCAGCCTCCGGACCGGTCCTTGGGGCGGGCTGCCGTCGACGCGCGATTCTATGAGCGCGAAGTCGATTGCGGAGCGCGCTGGGATCGTAATGTGCAAGTCGGCGCGGGGCGGCCTTGATCGGGCTCAAACCGCCGCCGAAACGGGCCGTGAGGGATATGCAGGCGCAATTTTCGGGGATTAAGCGGTTCATGACGGGCGCGTCCGCCCTCGCCGCCACGATGATGTTCGCGGGGAACGCCCTCGCCGAGGATCTGCTGGGCCAGCCGACGCCTGGCGCGATCGATCTGCAGCCGGCCGCTTCCGTGCTGAAGCACGACGCGATCCGCTTCCACAACCTGATCCTGATGCCGATCATCACGGCCATCACGCTGCTGGTTCTGGGCCTGCTGATCTGGATCGTCGTTCGCTACAACAAGAAGGCGAACCCGGTTCCGGCGAAGTTCAGCCACAACACCACGGTCGAGATCATCTGGACGGTCGTCCCGGTGCTGATCCTGATGCTTATCGCGATCTTCTCGTTCCGCCTGCTGTTCGCCTACAACAACATGCCCAAGCCCTACATGACCGTGAAGGCCACGGGCTATCAGTGGTACTGGGGCTACGAGTACCCGGACCAGAAGATCAGCGAAATCGTCTCGCTGCCGCTGACCAAGGCCCAGGCCGACGCCAAGAAGGTCCCGTACCTGCTGGCCGCCGACAAGGCGATGGTCGTTCCCGTGAACCAGGTCGTCCGCGTCCAGGTCACCGGAGCCGACGTCATCCACGCCTTCGCCCTGCCGGCCTTCGGCCTGAAGATCGACGCCATCCCCGGCCGCCTGAACGAAACCTGGTTCAAGGCCGAGAAGATCGGCATCTACTACGGCCAGTGCTCGGAACTCTGCGGCGTCGACCACTCGAACATGCCGATCGAGATCCACGTGGTCTCGCAGGGCGAGTTCGACGCCTGGGTCAAGGAAAAGGTCGCTCCGCCGGCCGCCGCCGCCGCGACCCCCGCTTCGGCTCCTGCCGCCGCTCCCGCTTCCGCTCCGGCCGCGGCTCCCGCCGCGCCGGCGGCCTAAGAATACGATCGTAGGATAGAAGTCCGATGGCTCACGCCGCAGACACTCACGACGCGCACGGCGGTCACGACGACGCCGACCACAAGCCGCCCTTCATCGCCCGCTGGTTCTTCTCGACGAACCACAAGGACATCGGCACGCTCTACATCCTGTTCGCCATCATGGCGGGCCTGGTCGGCGGCGCCCTGTCGGGCCTGATCCGCTGGGAGCTGATGGAGCCGGGCATCCAGGTGTTCACCGACAACGGCCTGCTGGCCCAGCTCGGTGTCTTCAAGGGCAAGCACGGCTACAACGCCGTCGTCACCGCCCACGCCCTGATCATGATCTTCTTCATGGTCATGCCCGCCATGATCGGCGGCTTCGGCAACTGGTTCGTCCCGATCATGATCGGCGCGCCGGACATGGCCTTCCCGCGGATGAACAACATCTCGTTCTGGCTGCTGGTCGCCGCCTGGGTCCTGCTGGTCACCTCGATGTTCGTCGACGGCGGCCCGGGCCACGGCTTCGGCGGCGGCTGGACGATCTATCCGCCGCTCTCGACCATCGGTCACAAGGGTCCGGCCATGGACCTGGCGATCCTGTCGCTCCACCTGGCCGGCGCTTCGTCGATCCTGGGCGCGATCAACTTCATCACCACGATCTTCAACATGCGCGCGCCGGGCATGACCCTGCACCGCATGCCGCTGTTCGCCTGGTCGGTGCTGATCACCGCCTTCCTGCTGCTGCTGTCGCTGCCCGTCCTGGCCGGCGCCATCACCATGCTGCTGACCGACCGTAACTTCGGCACCCACTTCTTCGACCCGGCCGCCGGCGGCGACCCCGTCATGTTCCAGCACCTGTTCTGGTTCTTCGGTCACCCGGAAGTGTACATCCTGATCCTGCCCGGGTTCGGCATCATCAGCCACATCGTCTCGACCTTCTCCAAGAAGCCGGTCTTCGGCTACCTGGCGATGGCCTACGCCATGGTCGCCATCGGCTTCGTCGGCTTCGTCGTGTGGGCTCACCACATGTACACCGTCGGCATGAGCATCAACCTGCGCGCCTACTTCGTGGCCGCGACGATGATCATCGCCGTCCCGACGGGCGTGAAGATCTTCTCGTGGATCGCCACGATGTGGGGCGGTTCGATCAGCTTCAAGACGCCCATGCTGTGGGCGATCGGCTTCATCTTCCTGTTCACCGTCGGCGGCGTGACCGGCGTGGTCCTGTCGAACGCCGGCATCGACTACAGCCTGCACGACACCTACTACGTCGTCGCCCACTTCCACTACGTGCTGTCGCTGGGCGCCGTGTTCGCCATCTTCGCCGGCTTCTTCTACTGGTTCGAGAAGATGTGGGGTGTGAAGTACAACGAGTTCCTGGGCTGCCTGCAGTTCTGGATCATGTTCGTCGGCGTGAACCTGGTGTTCTTCCCGCAGCACTTCCTCGGCCTGCAAGGCATGCCGCGTCGCTACGTCGACTATCCGGAAGCCTTCGCGAAGTGGAACTACGTGTCGACCGTCGGCTACATGATCACCGCCGCTGGCGTGGGCGTGTTCCTGATCCTGCTGCTGGAAGCCGCGATCCGTCGCCGCCCGGCGGAAGCCAACCCGTGGGGCGAAGGCGCCACGACGCTGGAATGGACGCTGTCGTCGCCGCCGCCGTTCCACCAGTTCAGCGAACCGCCGGTGATCAAGGAAGACAGCCACCACTAAGGTGACCTGTCGTCCGTAACCGGACCTAAAGCGGGGGCGCGGCCGGGATCCTTAAGGGTCCAGGCCGCGCCCTTCGCCCATTCAAGACCGATATATTCCCCCTCGATGTCGAAGACCCTCGCCATGACCTCGGAGACCGCTCAGTCGGACACGACGCAGACCGCCAGCTGGAAGGATTACTTCCAGCTGATGAAGCCGCGCGTCATGTCGTTGGTGGTCTTCACCGGCCTCACGGGCCTGCTGGCGGCCCGCGCGCCGATCCACCCCGTGCTGGGCGCGATCGCGGTGCTGTGCATCGCCGTCGGGGCTGGCGCCTCGGGCGCGCTGAACATGTGGTACGACGCCGACATCGACCAGCAGATGCGCCGTACGCGCGGCCGCCCGGTCCCGGCCGGCAAGGTCAAGGGCGAGGAAGCCGCCTCTCTGGGCGTGGTGCTCTCGATCCTCTCGGTGATGTTCCTGGGCTTCGCGATCAACTGGTTCGCGGCCGCCCTGCTGGCCTTCACCATCGTCTTCTACGCCGTCGTCTACACGATGTGGCTCAAGCGCTGGACGGCGCAGAACATCGTCATCGGGGGCCTGGCCGGCGCCCTGCCGCCCGCCATCGGCTGGGCCGCGGCCACGGGCTCGGCCCCGCTGAACGCCTGGCTGATGGTCGCCATCATCTTCTTCTGGACCCCGCCGCACTTCTGGGCGCTGTCGCTGTACGTCACCACCGACTACGCCAAGGCCGGCGTGCCGATGCTGCCGGTGGTCAAGGGCGCCAAGGAAACCCGCAAGCAGATCCTGCTCTACAGCCTGGTCCTGATCCCCATCTGCCTGACGCCGGTGCTGACCGGCCTGGGCGGCCCGATCTACCTGGCCGTGGCGGCCCTGGGCGGGGCGGTGTTCCTGATCCTGGCCTGGCGTGTCTTCACCAGCAAGGCCGGCGACGCCTCCGATCCGCGGGTGGCCGACCGGGCCCTTTACGATGTCACCGAGGACGAGAAGGCCGCCGGCTCGAAAGCCGCCCGCAATCTGTTCGCCTTCTCGATCCTCTATCTCTTCGCCATGTTCGCCGCCCTGCTGGGCGAAGCCGTGTCGGGCGTCCACGCCCTGGAGCTGCTCAAGTGAATCAACCCGTAGAAACCCAAGCGACGAAGGACGCGGCCCAGAAGGCCCGTAACGGTCGCAACATCGCGCTGGGCCTGGGCCTGGTGGCCTTCGTGGTCATGGTGTTCGTGGTCACCCTCGTGAGGCTCGGCGCCAATGTCGCCCATCCGCACGTCTAAGAAGCCCGCCAAGGGCGAGGGGCTGACGCCCCAGGAGCAGGCCGCCCGCCGCAACGGCAAGGTGGCGCTGATTTGTGCGGCCGCCTTCTTCGGCATGGTCGGCGCAGCCTATGCCGCCGTGCCGCTGTACAAGCTGTTCTGCCAGGCGACGGGCTTCGACGGCACGGTCCGCAAGGCCGAGGCCAAGCCGGACAAGATCCTGGACCGCAAGGTCACGATCCGCTTCGACGCCAACATCCGCGAGCTGCCGTGGCAGTTCCAGACCCTGCAGGCCAGCCAGGACATCCGCATCGGCGAGACGGGCCTGGCCTTCTTCAAGGTCACCAACCCCACCGACAAGCCGCAGACCGGCCGCGCGCTGTACAACGTGGTGCCGGAAGCGGCGGGGCCGTACTTCCAGAAACTGGAGTGCTTCTGCTTCTCCAGCCAGACGATCCAGCCCCACCAGACGGTGGAATTCCCCGTCGTCTACTTCGTGGATCCCGCCTACGTGAAGGATCCCGAGACCGTCGGGAAGAACGAGATCACGCTCAGCTACACGTTCTTCCCCGCCGTCGACGACGGCAAGAAGGACAAAGTGGCGGCCGTAGCGGCGCCTCGTATCGTGGAACCCCTTGGCGGCGCACCGTCGAGAGGGCTATAGCGTTTCAGAACGACCGGCGCGGGGGGACCAGCGCCGCGTCAGAGGGATATAAGGGTTAGCAGCAACATGGCCGGCGCCGTCAAACACGACTACCACATCCTTCCGCCCAGCCCGTGGCCCTTCGTGGGCTCGGCCGCAGCCACCGTCATGGCCATTGGCCTGATCGGCTGGATCAAGGGTGGCGTCTTCGGCATCGAGAAGGGCAACTGGGCCATTTTCGCCGCCGGCATCGCGGGCGTGCTCTACACCATGTTCGGCTGGTGGTCGGACGTGGCCAAGGAAGCCAAGGCCGGCGACCACACCCCGGTCGTCTCGATCGGCCTGCGTTACGGCATGATCCTGTTCATCGCCTCGGAAGTCATGTTCTTCGTGGCGTGGTTCTGGATCTTCTTCGAGATGGCCCTGTTCCATCATCACCGCACCCTGTCGGCGATCGAGGAAGTCCGCACCGCCTGGGCCACCTGGCCGCCCGCCGGCGTCGAGACCGTCTCGCCGTGGCACCTGCCGCTGGTCAACACCCTGACCCTGCTGCTCTCGGGCACGACCGTCACCTGGGCTCACCACGCGTTGCAGGTCGGTGACCGCAAGGGCGCCAAGTGGGGTCTGATCCTGACCGTCCTGCTGGGCGCGCTGTTCACGACGATCCAGATCTACGAGTACAGCCACATCAACCACGAGCAGCTGTTCTATTCGGAAGCCGCCGTGAACTCGGGCCTGTACGGTTCGACCTTCTTCCTGGCTACCGGCTTCCACGGCTTCCACGTGTTCGTCGGCACCCTGTTCCTGATCGTCTGCCTGATCCGCCTGCTGAACGGCGCCTTCACGCCCAAGCAGCACTTCGGCTTCGAAGCGGCCGCCTGGTACTGGCACTTCGTGGACGTGGTCTGGCTGTTCCTGTTCGCGTTCATCTACGTGATCTTCGGGGCCTCGCCCCACTAAGGTCGCAAGATCCCAAGGGGCCCGGAGCGCACACAGCGTTCCGGGCCTTTTTCGTTTCAAGGCTTAGCCTCGCATGACCAAGACCAATCCCTACGCCGCCGGCGCGCGCGGCCTCTGCCCCAACTGCGGGGAAGGCCATCTGTTCGAGGGCTTCCTGAAGGTGGCGAGGTCCTGCGAGGCCTGCGGCTTCGAGCTGGGCAAGTTCGAGACCGGCGACGGCGCGGCGACCTTCGTGATCCTGATCGCCGGCGCGGTCTGCGCGTTCGGGGCGCTGTTCTCGATGTTCGCCTGGAACTGGCCGGTGTGGCTGCTGCTGATCATCTGGCTGCCGGCGGTGCTGGTCCTGACCCTGGGCCTGATGCGTCCGGCCAAGGGCCTGATGGTCGCCGCCCAGATCGCCCACAAGGCCTCGGAGGCCGGTCGCGACCATGTCTAATCAACCCGCCAAGAAGCCCGGCTTCCCGATCGGCCTGACCATCGCCACGGGCATCGCGTTCGCCATCCTCTGCGGCCTCGGCGGTTGGCAGGTTCAGCGGCTGCACTGGAAGGAAAACCTTCTGGCCCGCATCGAGACGCTGAAGACCGCGCCGGCCGTGCCGATCAGCCAGGTCCTGACCGCCCAGGCCAAGGGCGATGAGATCGCCTGGACCCGGGTCGCGGTCGATTGCGCGCCGGTCGAGGCCGCGCCGCTGCCGCTGGCCTATGGCGTGCGCGACGGCGACATGGTCTGGCGCGCTCAGTCGCCCTGCGGAATCAAGCAAGGCCCTTACGACCTGATCCTGGTCGACCGCGGCGTCGTCCCGGGCCTGACCGGCCAGGTCAGCGCGCCGACTAAGGCTTTCGAGGCGCCCAGCCACGTCGTCGGCGTGCTGATGCCGATCAAGCAGTTGGGCGGCGATCGTGCTCAGGTCCTTAAGCGTTTCCCGGGTCGCAAGCCCGCGCCGCTGGTGCTGATGGCCGAGAGCGAGAGCCCCGCGCCGGCCGGAATCACGCCCGCGCCGCTGCCGGCAGAAATTTCCAATCGGCACATGGAATACGCGCTGACGTGGTTCGGTCTTGCCGTAACCCTGCTGTTTATCTATGCCGCCATGCTCTGGCGGAGATTGAGACCCTGATGCGCTATGTGTCGACCCGCGGCCAGTCCGCACCGATCGGCTTCCTGGATGCGGTGCTGGCCGGCCTGGCCCCCGACGGCGGCCTGTATGTGCCCAGCGAGTGGCCCAGCTTCTCGGCGGCCGAGATCGCGGGCTTCGCGGGCAAGCCGTACGCGCAAGTCGCCGCCGCCGTGGTCGGCAAGTTCGTCGGCGACGACATCCCCAAGGACGACCTGCTGCACATGTGCGAGGAGGCCTACGCCACCTTCGCCCACACGGCCGTCGTCCCGGTCAAGCAACTGACCGCCAACCGCTATCTGCTGGAGCTGTTCCACGGCCCGACCCTGGCGTTCAAGGACGTCGCCATGCAGCTGCTGGGCCGGCTCTACGACTATGTGCTCGAGCGCCAGTCGCGGAAGATGACCATCATCTGCGCCACCTCGGGCGACACCGGCGGCGCGGCCGTCGAGGCGTTCCGGGGCCGCAAGAACGCCCGCATCGTCGCGCTCTTCCCGGAAGGCCGCATCAGCGAGGTGCAGCGCCGGTTCATGACCACGGCGACCGACGCCAACGTCGCCTGCATCTCGGTGCTGGGCTCGTTCGACGACTGCCAGCACATCGTCAAGCAGGCCTTCCAGGACGACCAGTTCCGCCACGCCGTGGACCTGTCGGGCGTCAACTCGATCAACTGGGCGCGGATCGCGGCCCAGAGCGTCTACTACTTCACCTCGGCCGTGGCGCTTGGCGCGCCGAACCGCGAAGTGGCCTTCGTGGTGCCCACGGGGAATTTCGGCGACGCCTATGCCGCCTTCGTGGCCAAGAAGCTGGGCCTGCCGATCCACTCGGTGACCGCCGCCACCAACTCCAACGACATCCTTGCCCGCGCCATCGAGACCGGCCGCTATTCGCGCGGGTCCCTGGCCGCCACCCAGAGCCCGGCCATGGACATCCAGGTCGCCAGCAACTTCGAGCGCCTGTACTTCGAAGCTGTGAGCCGCGACGGCACCGAGACGGGGCGGGCCTTCCGCGCCTTCGCCGATACGGGCCTGCTGGACATCCCGCCGAGCGCCCATACCTGGATGCGCGAGCTGTTCCGCGGCGCGTCGGTCAGCGAGGCCGACACCGCCAAGACCATGCTCTCGACCCTGAACGAGACGGGCGAGGTCATCGACCCGCACACCGCCGTCGGCCTGGCCGCCGCGGCGGGTGTGGACGTGCCGGCCTCGGTGCCGGTGGTGGTGCTGTCGACCGCCCACCCGGCCAAGTTCCCCGAAGCGGTCCAGGCCGCCACGGGCCTGCTGCCGTCGACCCCGCGCGCCACGCCGGACCTCTCCAAGAAGCCGGAGAAGTTCGAGCGTCTGCCCGCCGACGGCTCGTCGGTGAAAGCTTTCGTGCGGACCTTCGCGGCCAATACTTGAGCGAAAGCTGGCGTCTAGGCGCGCGAGCGCCTAGATACCGCGGCTCATGACCACGATCCTCCGCACCCTGCCCAATGGCGTCCGCGTCGTCTTCGACCCGATGCCGGGCCTTGAAACCCTCGCTCTTTCCGTCGTGGCGGGGCGTGGGGCGGCGTATGAGGATCCGGCGCGGTCGGGCTGGTCGCACCTGCTGGAACACATGGTGTTCAAGGGCGCGGGCGACCGCTCGTCGCGCGACATCGTTGAGGTCATCGAGAACCAGGGCGGCTCGATCAACGCCGCCACCGGCTATGAGCGCACCAGCTTCCAGGTCCGCGCCCTGAAGGGCGGCCTCGATCTGGGCATGGACGTCATCGCCGACCTCGTGCGCCGTCCGACCTTCGATCCCGCCGACCTGACCCGCGAGAAGCAGGTGGTGAAGCAGGAGATCGCCGAGGCCGCCGACGCGCCCGACGACTATGTCTTCGACCTGATCCAGCGCGCCGCCTGGGGCGACCACCCGGTGGGGCGTCCGATCCTGGGCAGCGACGCCACGGTCGAGGCCGCTACGGTCGAGGCCCTGTCCGACTGGCGCGGCCAGGTCTATGCCGCCGACCGCCTGGTGGTCAGCGCCACGGGCGCGGTCGACGAGGCCGAGCTGATGGCCGCCGCCGAGCGCGCCTTCGGCGACCTGCCCGCTACGCCCGGAGCGAGCGTCCCGGAAGCGGCGGCCTTCATCGGTGGCCCGCAGGCCGAGACCCGCAAGCTGGAGCAGGCGCATCTGGTGTTCATGCTGCCGGCGTGCGGCGCGCGCGAGCGGGACTATTTCGCCCTGCGCATCTTCGCCGAGACCCTGGGCGGCGGCATGTCCTCGCGCCTGTTCCAGGAAGCCCGCGAGAAGCGCGGTCTGGCCTACAATATCGACGCCTATGCCGACACCTATGCCGACCACGGCGCGCTGGGCATCTATGCCGGCTGCGCGGCCGGCGACGCGGTCGAGACCGCCAAGGTCTGCGCCGAGGAGCTGGTCAAGCTGGCGCAGCGCATCGACGACGCCGAACTGGCCCGCGCCAAGGCGCAGCTGAAGGCCCACATGTTCATGGCCCGCGAACAGCCGCTGTCGCGCGCCGAGCAGGGGGCAGGGCAAGTGCTGCTGTTCGACCGCCTCTACCCCACGACCGAGCTGGCCGCCGAGGTCGATGCGGTGACCCCCGCCGACGTCGCCCGCCTGGGCCAGCGCCTGCTGAGCGGCCAGGCCGCCACCGCCGTGCTCGGCGCCAAGTCGTCCCTGAAGGCCGGCGAGGCGTTCAGCAAGGCGTTGTCGTCCAAGGCGTAATCCCGGAAGGTCCGGTCGTGAGTGCTTTGCTACCGTTCCTGAAAACCCGCCCCCGTCTCCAGCTGGAGGGTCGCCAAGTCTATCTGCGGCCGCCACGTCCGCAGGACCATCGCGCCTGGGCGGCCCTGCGGGCCAAGTCGCGGCCGTTCCTGGAGCCGTGGGAGCCGACCTGGCCCGAACACGACCTGACCCGGGCCGCCTTCCGCGCCCGACTCGGGGCCTACGCCCGCGAGCTGGAGACGGGCGAGGCCTATCCGTTCTTCATTTTCCGCCGCGAAGACGACGCCTTCGTCGGCGCCGTGCGACTTTTCCACGTGCGACGTGGCGTCGCTCAGACGGGATCGATCGGATACTGGATCGGCCAGTCCTATACTCGGCAAGGCTTGATGAGCGACGCCGTCCAGACCTTGATCCGCTTTGCTTTCACGGGTCTGAACCTTCACAGACTTGAAGCCGCGTGCATGCCGCAGAACGCCGCCTCGGCCGCCCTGTTATTGAAATGTGGGTTTTCTGAGGAAGGATATGCGCCCGCTTATTTGAAAATTAACGGCGGTTGGCGAGATCATCGTCTGTTCGGCATGGTCGCGCCCGAGTAGGCGCCGCGACCCGACCGACGATTTTTGGGACGGGCATGTCTTTCAAGACGAGTGAGCGACGGATCTGGGACACGACCGCCACGCTGGAAGCGTTGGGCGGCGCCGATGTCGCGCTGTGGATCTGGGAGCCGGAAGCCGACCGTCTGCGCCTGAACGGCGCCGCGCGCGCCCTGGGTCTGGGTCCACTGGCCCCCGAGTGTTCCTCCGCCGCTTTCCGCGCCCTGGCCCTGCCGCAAGACCGCGCCCAGGCCGAGGAAGTCCTCAAGGTCCGCGAACCCGGCCATGAGGTCGTCGCCCGCTTCCGCGTGCGCGGCGGTGAGACCTGCCTGTGGCGGGGCGTGTGGCTCGAGGAGGGCGTCCGCGCCGCCGGCGTCGTCGCCCCCGAAACCAAGTTCACCGCTTCGGAGCGTTGCGAGCTGACCGGCTTGCTGGATCGCCGCAGCTTCATCGCCCGCGCCCGCGAGCGCCTGCATCAGGACGGCATGCACGAGCTGGTCGTCGCCGACCTGGATCGCCTGCGCCGCCTGAACGAGGCCCTGGGCCACGAGCGCGCCGATCTGGTGCTGGCCGCCCTGGGCTCGCGCCTGGCCGCCGCCTTCCCGGGCGACGCCATCCTGGGCCGCATCGGCGAGGACGAGTTCGCCGTGCTGTGCGAACCGCAGGGCTATGAGCCGTCCGAACTGCTGCGCTCGGCCCTGGAGCAGCCGCTCCGCGTGGCCGGCTTCGACATCCACCCGACCCTGTCGATCGGTGCGGTCTCGGCCGAAGGCGGGCTGGACGCCCCCGACGCCGCCGAGCTGCTGCGCCGCGCCGAGCTGGCCGTCGAGGCCGCCGCCGCCGCCGGCCGTGGCGGGGCCGCCGCCTATGGCCGCTCGATGGAGACCGACGGCCTGTCGCGCCTGGCTCTGGAGGCCGACCTGCGCGGCGCCATCGCCCGCGGCGAGATCAAGCCCTACTTCCAGCCGGTCGTGCGCCTGTCGACGGGCGCGCTGTCGGGCTTCGAGGCCTTGGCCCGCTGGATCCACCCGCGCCGCGGCATGCTGCCGCCCGACGAGTTCCTGCCGCTGATCGAAGAGATGGGGCTGATGAGCGAGCTGGGCGCGCACATGATGCATACCGCCGCCAAGCAGCTGGCCACCTGGCGCGACGCGCACCCGGCTATGGGCGCCCTGACCGTCTCGGTGAACCTCTCGACCGGCGAGATCGACCGCCCCGGCCTGGTGGCCGACGTGGCCGAGACCCTGCGCGTCAACCGCCTGCCGCGCGGCGCCCTGAAGCTGGAAGTCACCGAAAGCGACATCATGCGCGACCCCGAGCGGGCCGCCGTGATCCTGAAGACCCTGCGCGAAGCGGGCGCCGGCCTGGCGCTGGACGACTTCGGCACCGGCTTCTCGTCGCTGTCGTACCTGACGCGCCTGCCGTTCGACACGCTGAAGATCGACCGCTACTTCGTCCGCACCATGGGCAGCAACGCCGGCTCGGCCAAGATCGTCCGTTCGGTCGTCAAGCTGGGCCAGGACCTGGACCTGGAAGTCGTGGCCGAAGGCGTCGAGAACGCCGAGATGGCCCACGCCCTGCAGTCGCTGGGCTGCGACTACGGCCAGGGCTTCGGCTATGCGCCGGCGCTGTCGCCGCAGGAGGCCGAGGTCTATCTGAACGAGGCCTATGTCGACGGCGCGGCCCCGGTGAAGGCGCGCGGTTAGGCGTTACTAGGAAGCTTAGCCTGGGCGTAACCTGTGGATATTAACCTATCCATACACAGCAAGCCTTGTTTTCAGTGAGTTTTCCGCCGGAAAGATGCGCGGGCCCTCTTCCCTTGTTCATGCTTTGAGCTAGCGTTTTCGAGCTAGGTCTGCGCTGTCAACGATTCTACACGCAGAAGTGGTGCCCCGGCACGTCAATGCCGGGGCTGGATCAACTGCAACCGGATCGATTGGAGGTGCTCCGAACAGGCCGACAGTTATATGATCAGTCGGTGCCGTCAACGGTCCGGTCCTCTTAGAGGACTTTCCAATGAACAAGAACGACAAGCGCTATGGTGGCATCAATGCGGCTAACGCTGGCATTGTGAAACTGGCGCTGAGCATGGGCTATCACCAGCACATCATCGCGGCCTACTTCCTGGACAATCCGGGACGCGTTTCGGAAACGAAGACCGGGAAGCGCTACGCGGATGTGCCGAAGGCGGCTGCTTTGCCGTCGGATTTCCCGCACTTGCACTGACATCTGGCCCCGGCTTCGAATGAAGCCGGGGTTCTTTAAGCTCGTCCCGCCGTCGCCGAGAGGTGGTCGGCGGTGATGCCCAGCTTGGCCAGCGCCCGGGTCCACTTGTGCTCGTGGTCCTCGTCGAACAGCAGGCCCTCGTCGGCGTCGCAGATCAGCCAGACGTTCTCGCGCAGCTCCTGCTCCAGCTGTCCCGGACCCCAGCCGGCATAGCCCAGGGCCAGCATCGCCTTGCGCGGACGCTTGGCGCTGGCCATGGCGTCCAGCACATCCCGCGTGGCGGTCAGGCCGACGCCGTCGGCCACCGGCAGGGTCGAGTCCGGCGAGGTGAAGTCGTCGGTGTGCAGCACGAAGCCGCGCTCGCGCTCCAGCGGACCACCCAGCAGGACGAGGTCGCCGGGCGCTTGGATCTCGGACTTCACGCCCAGCCGTTGCAGCAGCTCGAACACGGTCAGGCCGTCGACCGGGCGGTTGACCGCCAGGCCCATGGCCTGGTCCTCGTCGTGGGCGCACAGATAGAGCACGGTGCGCTCGAAGCGCGGATCCTCGATGCCCGGCATGGCCACCAGCAGCCGCCCGATCAGGAACTCGCCGTCTTCGTCTTCGATGGTGCTGTCCATCATCAGAGCATTGGCACGAGGTGTGACGGTTTCAAGTCGCAGAACGTTTTAAAGCGTGCTTGGCGACCGCCCTCGCGAGGGATATTCGATCAAGCGCAATTCAAACGCACACGAGGAAAAACGGCCCATGGCGATCAAGGTTGGCGACACGCTGCCCGCGGCGACTTTCATGACCAGCACGGCCGAAGGGCCGGCGCCGATCACCACCGACGACATCTTCAAGGGCAAGACCGTCGCCCTGTTCGCCGTCCCCGGCGCCTTCACCCCGACCTGCTCGGCCAAGCACCTGCCGGGCTTCAAGGAGAAGGCCGACGAGCTGAAGGCCAAGGGCGTCGACACGATCGCCTGCGTCTCGGTCAACGACGTCTTCGTGATGAAGGCTTGGGGCAAGGACCAGGGCATCGACGGCGAAGTGCTGCTGCTGGCCGACGGCAACGGCGACTTCACCAAGACCATCGGCCTGGACTTCGATGGTTCGAAGTTCGGCATGGGCCCGCGCTCGCAGCGCTACTCGCTGATCGCCAAGGACGGCGTCGTGACCCAGCTGCACGTCGAGGAAGCCGGCCAGTTCAAGGTCTCGTCGGCCGAGTACCTGCTGGAACAGCTGTAAGCTTCCTCTGAAGTCTCCTCCCCCTCTGGGGGAGGTGGCCCAGAGGGCCGGAGGGGGCAGCTCGGCCTAGGCCCAGATGGCCCCCTCAGTCGGCTTCGCCGACAGCTCCCCCAGAGGGGGGAGCAGTGATAGCCTCGTGCAGCGCCTGGATCCGCTTGTTGAGCGCTCCCAGGTCCTCGCCTTCCATGCCGGACCGCTCCAACAGCGTGTCGTTCAGGCATCCCGAGCGGCCCAGCAGGGCCTGGCCCGCTTCCGTCATCGTCACTTCGACCTTGCGCTCGTCCTCGAGCCCGCGCCGCCGTGCGACCAGGCCGGCGGCCTCCAGGCGTTTGACCAGCGGCGTCACGGTGCTGGACTCCAGGTCCAGCCGTTCGGCGATGCCGCCGATCGTGATCCCTTCACCGGCCTCGCCCAACACGTTCAGCACCAGGTACTGCGGATAGGTCAGGCCCAGCGCGTCGAGCAGGGGCTTGTAGGCCCGCGTGATCGCCATGCTGGTGGCGTATAGGGTGAAGCAGATCTGCTGGTCCAGGGGACGGGGAGAGGGGCTCTGCGTTGTCATGGATCCTTCTTATCACAAAAAAGAATATCGCGATAAATAAAATGCTGGACAGCGTCACGGCGACGGCGTAGGTCAATTCACATATCGCGATAATCATTATCGCGAATAGGAAATGAGGGTTGATCCATGAGCCAGTCGAACCAAGCTTCCCGTCGCGGCGTGATGACCGCCGGCTTCGGTCTCGCCGCCGTGGCGGCCGCCTCGCTGGGCCAAGCGGCCCAGGCCGCGACCCCTAAGGCTACCGCCGCGAACCGCGCCCAGAGCGGCTTCGTCACCGTCAAGGACGGCGTCCAGATATTCTACAAGGACTGGGGTCCCAAGGACGCCCAGCCGATCGTCTTCCACCACGGCTGGCCGCTCAGCGCCGATGACTGGGACGCCCAGATGATGTTCTTCCTGGGCAAGGGCTATCGCGTCATCGCCCATGACCGTCGCGGCCACGGCCGCTCGACCCAGACCGACACCGGCAACGAGATGGACACCTACGCCGCCGACGTCATCGCCCTGGCCGACCATCTGGACCTGAAGAACGCCATCCACGTCGGCCACTCGACCGGCGGCGGCGAGGCGATCCACTACGCGGCGCGCGCCAAGCCGGGCCGGCTGGCCAAGGTGGTGCTGATCGGCGCGGTGCCGCCGACCATGCTGAAGACGGCCAAGAACCCGGGCGGTCTGCCGATCGAGGTGTTCGACGGCTTCCGCACGGCCCTGCTGACCAACCGCGCCGAGTTCTACCGCGCCATCCCGGCAGGCCCGTTCTTCGGCTTCAACCGTCCGGGCGCCAAGGTCAGCCAAGGCCTGATCGACAACTGGTGGCGCCAGGGCATGACGGGCGGGATCAAGGCCCACTACGACTGCATCACGGCCTTCTCGGAGACCGACTTCACCGACGACCTGAAGAAGGTCGATGTGCCGGTGCTGATCATGCACGGCGAGGACGACCAGATCGTCCCGATCGCCGACAGCGCCCACCTGGCCATCAAGCTGGTCAAGAAGGGCACGCTGAAGACCTATCCGGGCCTGCCGCACGGCATGGCGTCGACCCACCCGGAAATCATCAACGCCGACCTGCTGGCCTTCTTCAAGGCTTAACGACCACTCAAAGCTTGTCATCCCGGCCGTAGCGTAGCGGAGAGCCGGGACCCAGGGGCGGCGCGCACGGCGTTCCTTCACCCCCTGGGTCCCGGACAGCCTCTGCGAGGCTTCCGGGATGACAAGTGTTGTTGGCTTTTTGGCTCTTACGCCCCCAGCACTTCCGGCGTCATCGCTTCCAGATCGGCCGCGCCCAGCATGACGCCGGCGGCCGCGCCTGGGACCTGGGCCAGCACGCTCTCGGCGAAGACGCGGGCCAGGGCCCGCTTGCTCTCGGCCCAGGCCGCATCGGCCTCGCCCGCAGCCGCCAGTGCGCCCTTGGCCAGCATCCAGCCGCCCACGACGTCGCCCAGCAGCTTCAGATAGGCCGTGGCGCCCGACAGCGCGTCCGGCATGGATTTCGTACGACGCTCGATCAGCCAGGCGGTGGCTGAGGCGGCGGCGTCGAGGGCGGCCTCCAGGCGCAGGCCGACGGCCTTGAGATCGCCGGCAAGCAGCACGTCGATGGTGTCTCGGATGTCGTCCATCAGGTCGCCGACCGCCTGGCCTTCGCCCATCATCAGCTTGCGGCCGACCAGGTCGATGGCCTGGATGCCGTTTGTGCCCTCGTAGATCGGGGCGATGCGGGCGTCGCGATAGTGCTGGGCCGCGCCGGTCTCCTCGATGAAGCCCATGCCGCCGTGGATCTGCACGCCCTGCGAGGCGACCCAGACGCCGACATCGGTCGACCAAGCCTTGGCGATCGGGGTCAGCAGTTCCTCGCGCAGCTTGGCGCTGGTGCGGGTGGTCTCGTCGGCGGCGGCGCGCGACAGGTCGGCGGCGACGGCGGTCGACAGGCAGATGCCGCGCGCGGCCTCGATATGGGCCTTCATCAGCACCAGCGAGCGACGCACGTCCGGATGGTCGAACAGGCGGGCGGGATAGGCGCCGGTCCAGGCCGAGCGGCCCTGGACGCGCTCCTGGCTGAAGTTGAGGGCCTGCTGGTAGGCGCGCTCGGCGATGGCCACGCCCTGGGCGCCGACCTGCAGGCGGGCGGCGTTCATCATCACGAACATGTTCGGCAGGCCTTGGCCCAGGCCCCCGACCAGCTCGGCCTTGGCGCCTTCGAACAGCATGACGCAGGTGGGCGAGCCGTGGATGCCCAGCTTGTGCTCCAGCCCGCCGACCCGGACGGCGTTGGCCTCGCCCAGCTTGCCGTCGGCGTCGACCAGCACCTTCGGCGCCAGGAACAGCGAGATGCCCTTCACGCCCGGAGGGGCGTCGGGCGTGCGAGCCAGGATCAGGTGGACGATATTGTCGGTCGCGTCGTGATCGCCCCAGGTGATGAAGATCTTCTGGCCGGTGATCTTCCAGCCGCCCTCGCCATCCGGCGTCGCCACGGTGGTCAGGGCCGCGAGGTCCGAGCCGGCCTGGGGCTCGGTCAGGTTCATGGTGCCGGTCCACTCGCCGGAGACCAGCTTGGGCAGATAGGTGTGCTTCTGGCTGTCGGTGCCGCACAGCTCCAGGGCCTCGACGGCCCCCAGGCTCAGCATCGGGCACAGGCCGAAGGCCATGTTCGAGGCCTGGATCATCTCCAGCACCGCGACCTCGAGCGTCTTGGGCAGGCCCTGGCCGCCGTGCTCGACCGGTGCGGCGAGGCTGGCCCAGCCGCCTTCGGCGAATTGCTTGTAGGCGTCGGCGAAGCCGGGGGCGGAGCGGACCACGCCGTTTTCCAGCTTGGCGCCGACCAGGTCGCCCTGGCGGTTCAGCGGGGCCAGCACGTCGGCGGCGAAGGCGCCGGCCGCTTCCAGCACCGCGGCGACCGTGTCGGCGTCGGCTTCGGGGAAGGCGTCGGCCAGCCGCCCGAAATCCGCCGCATGTCGCAGCGAGAAGGCGAGGTCGCGAACAGGCGCGCGATAGGTCATGCCGGCTTACTCCAAAGGGACGCCGATCTGTTTAGGCGGGGTGACGCAGCGTCGCCAAGGCGTCTTTGTGGGGGTGGATCACGGGCTCGTGATCAGCTGGGCCTTTAAAGCCGTGTTGGACTACTTAGATCGGGGAACTGCAACCAGTGCTGTTGTAATTCCTTTCCTGGAGCCCTCCCCGATGTATCGTCCTTACGCCTATGCCGCGCTCGCCGTGGCCCTCTTCACGGCCCCCGCCGCTCTGGCCGCCCCGGGCGTCTCGTCGGTGAAGCCGACCGATCTCCCCGCCGGCCACTACGTGCTCGACAAGACCCACGCCTCGGTCGTGGCCAAGCTCAAGCACATGGGCTTCTCGAACTACCAGTTCCGCTTCACCAAGGTGGACGCCGAGTTCCACTATGATCCGAAGGCTCCGGAAGCCGCCAAGATCAACGTGACGATCGACCCGGCCTCGGTCGACACCGCCACCGGCGCCGACGCCTTCGGCCTGAAGTTCAACAAGGAACTGGCCGGCGACGGCTGGCTGGAAGCCGCCAAGTACCCGACCGTGACCTTCGTCTCGACCGCCGTGAACGTCGGCGACGGCCAGCACGGCACGGTGACCGGCGACCTGACCCTGCACGGCGTCACCAAGCCGGTGACCCTGGACGTCACCTTCAACGGCGTCGGCTCGGGCATGATCCCGCTGCAGACCCGCACGGGCTTCTCGGCCAGCACGACGATCAAGCGTTCGGACTTCGGCGTCAGCAAGTACGTGCCGCTGGTCGGCGACGACGTGACGCTGAACATCGAAGTCGAGTTCGAAAAGAAGTAAGCGTTACCACTCAGGGATCTGGGAGAGCTCAATGGCCGCGAGCCGTACGCGCTACACGACGGTGGCGATCGTCATTCACTGGCTGATCGCCGCGGCCATCATCTTCCAGATCATCCTGGGCTGGCGGATGGGCGACGGGCCCAAGGGCCCGACGACCTACGCCCTGTTCCAGCTGCACAAGTCGATCGGCATCACCATCCTGCTGCTCAGCCTGGCGCGGCTGGCCTGGCGGCTGTTCAACAAACCGCCGGCTCCGCCCGAGGGCCAGCCGAAGTGGGAGCGGCCGGCCTCGCACATCGTGCACTGGGGCTTCTACCTGATCATGATCGGCCTGCCGCTGACCGGCTGGCTGATCGTCTCGACCAGCCGTGTGCCGATCCCGACCCTGCTGTACGGCGTGATCCCGTGGCCGCACATCCCGGGCCTGCCCGAACTGGCCGCCGCCCCCAAGCACGCCTGGCACCAGGTCGGCGAGGTCGGTCACGGCCTGTTGGTCAAGACCACCTACCTGCTGCTGGCCCTGCACCTGGGCGCTGTGGCCAAGCACCAGATCCTCGATCGCGACGCGGTGTTCGGCCACATGGCCGCCGGCGCCAAGCCAGGGATCAAGGAGCCGCGCCTGTGGCTGGCCGCCGCCGGCCTCGCCGCCGTGGTCGCCGCCGGCTACCTCTACATGCCGGCCACCAAGGCCAAGCCCGCCGCGCCGGCGCCGGTCGCTGAGCCCGCGCCCGTCGAAGCGCCGGCCCCCGCCGCCGCCCCATCTGCTGAAGCCGCACCGCCCGCCGTCGAGGCCCCAGCGCCGGTCGCCGAGCTCAAGGACCCGGTCGCCTGGGCCGTCCAGAAGGGCTCGACCCTGGGCTTCTCGGCCACCTGGTCGGAGAACGCCATCGAAGGCCGCTTCAAGACCTGGACCGCCGACATCCTGTTCTCGCCGGACGCCCTGGACCGCTCGAAGCTGACCGTGGCCATCGACACGTCTTCGGTCGACACCGGCGACGCCCAGCGCGATCAGAGCCTGCCCAGCGGCGACTTCTTCGACACCGCCGAGCATCCGAAGGCGACCTTCACCGCCACCAAGTTCCGCAAGACGGGCGAGGGCAAGTTCGTCGCCGACGGGACCCTGGACCTGCGCGGCGTGAAAAAGCCGCTCAGCCTGCCCTTCACCCTGAAGATCGACGGCGACACGGCGACCGCGCGGGGTGTAACGACCCTGGACCGGACGACGTTTGGAGTTGGGCAGGGCGAATGGGCGTCGACGGACGAAATCGCGGCGAAGGTGAAGGTCAGCTTCAGCCTGACCGCCAAGAAGAAATAGCGCGCCAAAAAGTGGAAGAGGCCGCCGGCGCCCTGCGCGCCGGCGGGCTGGTCATCCTGCCGACCGAGACGGTCTACGGGCTTGGGGCCGACGCCTCGAACCCGGCGGCCGTGGCGGCGATCTTCGAGGCCAAGGGCCGTCCGCGCTTCAACCCGCTGATCGCCCACGTCGCCGACCTGGAGACCGCCGCGCGGATCGCCAACTTCGACGACCGCGCCTGGGCCCTGGCCCGTGAGTTTTGGCCAGGTCCGCTGACCATCGTCGCGCCGATCAAGGACAGCGCCGCCGTCTGCGACCTGGCCCGCGCCGGCCTCGACACCGTGGCTATCCGCGTGCCGGGCCACCCCGTTTCGCACGCGGTGCTGGAGGCGTTCGGCGGCGCCGTCGTTGCGCCCTCGGCCAACCGCTCGGGCCGGCCCAGTCCCACCACCTATGCCGACGCCATCGCCGAGACCGGCGACAAGGCCGCCGCCGCCCTGGACGGCGGACCGTGCGCCGTCGGCCTGGAGTCGACCGTGGTGTCAGTGCTCGAGGGTGAGGCGCGCCTGCTGCGGCCCGGCGCCGTCACCCGCTTCCAGCTGCAGCGGATCGTCGGTCCGCTGGCCGAAGCAGAGGACGACGCCAAGCGCTCGCCCGGCCGCCTGGCCCTGCACTACGCCCCCGATGCTCCGGTGCGGATCAACGCTAGGACCCCGGAGGCCGGCGAGGCCTATCTGGCGTTCGGCGACTGGCCCGAGAGCCCGCGCGTTTTCAATCTCAGCCCGGCCGGCGATCTCGCCGAAGCCGCCGCCAACCTATTCGCGTACCTGCGCGCCGCCGACCGTCTGCGCCCCTCGGCCATCGCCGTCGCGCCGATCCCGGAAGACGGCCTGGGTGAAGCGATCAATGACCGGCTGCGTCGCGCCGCCGGCTTCGTAGGATAGACCGATGAAGAGCAAGTCCCGGATCATGTACGTCGAGGACAAGTCCAAGGGCGTCAACGGGCCGGCGCGGATCGGGCTGGTCGCCTCGTCCAAGAGCGGCGAGACCCTGCACTATGCCGGCCAGACGTTCTTTGCGCTGCGCCACTCGGGCCTGAAGGCCAACTTCCAGGACAGCGTCACCGGTCATCCCTACTGGATCGCCCGGGCGCGCAAGGACGGCGCCGACCGGCTTTTCAAGGGCGCGGGCGACCCGGCCGTGATCGACGACAATGTCCGCGAGGAATATTGGCGTGACATCCGGGGCATCCCCGACCCGGCCTTGGGCTAGGACCGCGCGAGGCCTATAGTCCGCCCATGACCAAGCCCGTTCCCGCTGATGTCGTCTCCCGGATCAAGGCTGTCCTCGGCGAGGGCGGCTGGAGCCAGGACCCCGAGGTGCTCGCGCCGCATCTGGTCGAGTGGCGCGGCCGCTGGAAGGGCGAGACGCCGCTGCTGGTCACGCCGCGTACGACCGCCGAGGTCGCCGCCGTGGTCGGCATCTGCGCCGCCGAGGGCGTGGCGATCACCCCCCAGGGCGGCAATACCGGTCTCGTTGCCGGCCAGATCCCGCACGGCGAGATCCTGCTCTCGACCCAGAAGCTGAAAGTCATCCGCGACGTCGATCCGCTGGATGACGCCATGGTGCTGGAGGCGGGGGTGACCTTGTACGAAGCTCACCAACAGGCCGCCCGCGTCGGCCGCCGCTTCACGGTCGGCGTGGCTTCGGAAGGTTCGTGCACGATCGGCGGGCTGATCTCGACCAATGCCGGCGGCACGGCCGTCCTGCGCTACGGCATGATGCGCGAGCAGGTGCTGGGCATCGAGGCCGTCCTGCCCAATGGCGAGATCTGGAACGGCCTCAAGCGCCTGCGCAAGGACAACACCGGCTACGACCTCAAGCAGCTGCTGATCGGGGCCGAGGGCACGCTGGGCATCGTCACCGCCGCCTCGCTGAAGCTGCACGCACCCCTGGCCTCGCGGGCCGTTGCGGTCGTCGGTCTGAACTCGCCGGCCGACGCCATCCAGCTGCTGGCCCGCGCCAAGGACGAGACGGGCGGCGCGGTCGAGGCGTTCGAGCTGATGGGCCTGCTGGGCTTTGCGCTCACCATCCGCAACGTCCCGGGCCTGCGCGATCCGCTGCCGACCGAGCATCCCTGGTACGTGCTGATCGAGATCGCCAGCGGCGAGCCGGGGACGGCCGAGGCGGCGCTGGAGCGCCTGTTGGCCAAGGCCCTGGGCGACGGCCTGATCGCCGACGCCGCCGTGGCCCAGACCGAAACCCAGATGAAGACCTTCTGGCACATCCGCGAGGGCCACTCGGCCGGCCAGAAGCCGGAAGGCGCGGTGTGGAAGCACGACATCTCGGTGCCGGTCTCGAAGATCCCGGCCTTCATCGAGCAGGCCGACACGGCTCTGGAAGAGGCTTTCCCGGGCGTGCGCATCATCGCCTTCGGCCATGTCGGCGACGGCAATGTCCACTACGATGTGCTCAAGCCCGTCGGCGCCGACGACGACGCTCATGACGCCCTGCGCGAGCAGGGGGCCAGGATCGTCCACGACATCACCGCCGGCTTCTCGGGCTCGATCAGCGCCGAGCATGGCCTGGGGGCGATGAAGACGGCCGAGGCCCTGACCTACAAGGACCCGATCGAGGTCGCGGCCCTGCGCGCGATCCGAGGCGCGCTGGACCCCAAGCGGATCATGAACCCGCGGATTCTGTTCTAAGCGCTTTCTTTGGCCAGCTCGCGCCGCTTGCGGGCCCGCAAGGTCTGCAGCACCAGCACGGCGACCGCCCCGGCCGGGATCACCGCCTTGTAGAAACCCGGCTGCGAGTTCGGGCCCAGCACGTTGATGGCCAGCGGGATGAAGCCCCAATGGCCCGTGCTCTGCTCCATCCAGAACGCCCCGACGCCGACGAAGCACAGAAGCGCCCAGACGATGCGGAACCGCAAGGTCCGGTCGCGGGCGACCAGGAACAGCGCCACGATCATCGGCAGCGGCCAGGCGAGAGCGGCGATCAGGCCAAGGGTCTGGGTCATGGGGCTTGCATAGCCGTCCCGCCCGGATGGGTCGAGCCGCCTTCACCGTTGCTCAACTCCTGGGCGTCATAAGTAACGCTGGGAGCCTGTTGGGCGGGGAAGATCATGAAGCTCGGTTTGGTCGCGACGGTGTCGGCTTGCGTCCTGCTCAGCGCCTGTGCGTCGGTGACGCGCGGCTCCACCGACGCCTGGGAGGTCAACAGCGACCCCATCGGCGCGCGGGTCGAGACCACCAACGGCTTCCAATGCGACGCCACGCCTTGCGCGATCCGCATGAAGCGCAAGAGCGAGTTCGTCGCGACGGTGACCAAGCCGGGCTACAAGCCGGCCACGATCTCCGTCACCCACAAGACCGCCAAGGCCGGCGCCGCCGGCATGGCCGGGAATGTCCTGGTCGGTGGGCTGATCGGGGTCGTCGTCGACTCCTCGACCGGCGCCACCCAGGACCTCGTGCCCAATCCCGCCTTCGTGAAGCTGGAGCGGGCCGGACCCTATGACCGGTTCGCCGAGGCGCCGCCGCAGGACGCCCTGCCGCCGCCCGAGCCGATGTCGCAGCCGGCCTATGCGCCGCCGCCTCCGCCGCCCGCGCCCATCTATACGCCCGCGCCGCCTCCGCCTCCGGTCTATGCGCCGGCCCCGGCTGCGCCGCCGGTCTATACGCCCACGCCGCTGGCTGGCGCTCCGATCGTGGCCCCGCCGCCGCCTCCGCCGCCGGCGGTGAGCAGCAGCAACATCATCAAGGGCACGGCCTATCTGCGTACGCGCAACGGCCTGACCCGCAGCTGCGCCGGCTCGCCGGTGCGGCTGTTCCCGCGCGGCCCGTCCACGGTCGCCTTCGTCCGCCAGACCTATGGCTCGGAGACGGGTGGTTTCGCCCGCCGGACGAGCTGGGAGCCGCAGCCGTTCGATCCGGTGGTGACCATCGAGACCTGCGACGCCCAGGGCGGCTTCGCCTTCGACCGCCTGCCCGACGGCGAGTACTATGTCGCCGCCGTGGTCAGCATCGAGACCCCGGCCGGCAATGGCGGCAACTATACGGTCCAGGAAGGCGGCACGATCGTCAGCCTGGTCTCGGTCTCGGGCGGTTCGGTCAAGCCGATCGTCCTGACGCGCTAGGCTTCCGGAACGCCCGCCATCATCGCCTTCAGCGCCGCCAGGTGGCCCTTCAGCGCCTTGCGGCCCTGGGGCGTCAGCGACAGCCAGGTGCGCTGGCGGCCGTCCGAGGCGGCCTTGCGGACCTTGGCGTAGCCGGCCTCCTCCAGGGTCTTCACGTGCTTGGACAGCACCGACTCCGAGACGTCCAGCGCCTCGCGGACGGTGGCGAAGTCGATGGTGTCGGCCTGGGCCAGCATGCAGCACATCTGCAGCCGGTTGGGCGCGTGGATCACCGGGTCCAGCTCGGCGCTCACAGGCCGGTCCCGTCACGCAGGTCGGCGCGGAAGGCCGCTTCCCAGACGAAGCCGCCGGCGGTGGCCGCCACGGCGATGATCGCGCCGGCCAGGAACGGCGCATTGGTCACATGCTTCATGTGGAAGAGCCAGCCGGACACGGCCGCCAGGCCGCCGCAGAGGGTCGCCAGGCCCACGGCCACGATCCGGGTGCGGCCCGAGCGATAGCCGTAGATCCACATGCCGGTCTTGCGGACATAAGCCTTGACCAGCAGCCAGCATCCCAGGCCGAAGAGCGCGAAATAGGCGAATTGCCAGGGCAGGGGCGCGGCCTGGATCGCGGCGAGACCGCCCATCAGCAGGCCCAGCGCCGAGTGGTACCAGATCGGCGCCTTGGCGCGCTCGGCGAGGTCGGCATTGGCGGCTTCGACCTCGGCCAGCATGCGCAGGGCGTCTTCGTCTCGGGTCACGGGGACTTCCTTACTTTCCATGATGGAAAGTCATATCGATTCACTTTCCAGGTTGGCAAGTTAAAACTTTCCATCATGGAAAGTGGCGGACTCGACAACGACGTTCGGCGAAGGCCAGATGGCGGCATGAGCACGCTGTTCCGCTTCCCTAGCGCCGTGCGGCGCCACCCCGAGGTCGAGGCCTGGTTCTCTGGCCACGAGCCGATGCGCCAGCGCGTCCAGCCGTGGTTCGAGCGCCTGCGCGAGGTCGGTGAGGACGTCCGCGAGCTGCTGCACGACGGCCATCCGACCGCCTGCGTCGACGAGGCCGCCTTCGCCTATGTCGACGCCTTCACCGCCCACGCCAATATCGGCTTCTACGAGGGCGCCTCGCTGCCCGACCCGACCGGGCTGCTGGAGGGGACGGGTAAGCGCATGCGGCACGTCAAGCTGCGCTGGGGCCAGCCGGTCGATGAGGCGGCGCTGGCCGACCTGATCGCCGCCGCCCATAGGGACATGCGGCGGCGTGTCGACTCCGGGGAATGACTAGCTGGCGCCCCGGCGCTTAAGTCTCTATCTCCCCGGCCATGCTGATGGTCATTTCGCCCGCCAAGTCGCTGGACTTCACCGCCCCCACGGCCGTGCTGCCCCTCACCACGCCGGCGCTCCAGCCCCAGATCGCCGAGCTGGCCAAGGTCACGCGCAAGCTGACGGCCGCCGATCTGAAGCGGCTGATGCACATCTCCGACGCCCTGGCCAAGCTGAACCGCGAGCGGTTCCAAGCTTTCGACAGCGAGCTCGAGGACGGCCTGCAGGCGGTCATCGCCTTCAACGGTGATGTCTATGGCGGCCTGGCCGCGCGTGAACTGGACCGTCCGGCGCTGGAATGGGCCCAGGATCACCTGCGCATCCTGTCGGGCCTCTACGGCGTGCTGCGCCCGTTCGACGCCCTGCAGCCCTATCGCCTGGAGATGGGCACGCGCCTGAAGACCAAGCGCGGATCGAACCTCTACGACTTCTGGGGCGAGACGATCTCCAAGACCCTGAACCAGGCGGCCGAGGGTCACGAGGACCCGACCCTGGTGAACCTGGCCAGCCAGGAATATTTCGGCGCCGTCGACGCCAAGGCCCTGAAGCTGCCGGTGGTCACCTGTCACTTCAAGGAAGAGAAGGGCGGCGAGCTGCGGGTGCTGGGCTTCTTCGCCAAGAAGGCCCGGGGCCGCATGGCCCGCTACATCATCGACAACCGCGTCGACCGCGCCGAGGGCCTGAAAAGCTTCGACCTGGACGGCTACGCCTTCAAGCCGAGCCTCTCGACCGAGTCCGACTGGGTTTTCGCTCGCCGCCAGCCCTGAATTCATCTACTGATGAATTTATAAAGGCTCGCTCTTCGCAATGGCGAGTTATATGTTGCGCCGCAACATTATTAGGGCGTCATCAGGAGCGTTCCCATGGCCGTCGACTTCGGTTTGCAGGGGCAGGTCGCCATCGTCACCGGCTCGACCAGCGGCATCGGCCACGCCTTGGCCGACGCGCTCGCGGCCCAGGGCGTCAATATCGTCATGAACGGCCTGGGCGAGATGAACGCCATCGAGCGGGCTCGGGCCGAGATGGCCGAGAAGCACGGCGTCGAGGTGCTGTATCACGGCGCCGACATGACCAAGCCGATCGAGATCGCCGACATGGTCCGCGCCGCCAAGGCCGAGTTCGGTGAGCTGGACATCCTGATCAACAACGCCGGCGTCCAGCACGTGGCCCCGATCGAGGACTTCCCGGACGACAAGTGGGACCTGATCATCGCGATCAACCTGACCTCGGCCTTCCACGCCACCAAGGCGGCGGTGCCGATCATGAAGGACCAGGGGCGTGGACGGATCGTCAACATCGCCTCGGCCCACGGCCTGGTCGCCTCGCCGTTCAAGTCGGCCTATGTCGCCGCCAAGCACGGGATCCTGGGCCTGACCAAGACGGTGGCCCTCGAGGTCGCCGAGCACGGCATCACCTGCAACGCCATCTGCCCGGGCTTCGTGAAGACCCCGCTGGTCGAGGCCCAGATCGCCGACCAGGCCAAGGCCCGCGGCATCTCGGAGGACGCCGTGATGAAGGACGTGATCCTGGCCGCCCAGCCGACCAAGCAGTTCGTCACCTTCGACCAGCTGGGCGGCATGCTGCTGTATCTGGTCTCCGACGCCGGGGCTTCGGCCAATGGCGCTGCGTTCCAGATCGACGGCGGCTGGGTGGCGCAATAGGCTGGGCCCCGTGCCCATCCCGCCCTTCACCAAGAAGAAGTCCGGCCCCCGGACGCTGAGCCTGGCCCTCCAGGGCGGCGGCTCGCACGGCGCGTTCGAGTGGGGCGTGCTCGACCGCCTGCTGGAAGAGGACGACCTGGAGATCCGGGCGGTGACCGCCGCCTCGGCCGGGGCGATGAACGCGGTCTGCCTGGCTCAAGGCCTGATCGACGATGGCAAGGCCGGCGCGCGCAAGCGGCTCGACTCGTTCTGGCGGCAGGTGAACCGCCAGGGCGGTCGCAACGTCTTCGGCGACACCTCGATCTGGACGAATGCTTTCGGGGGCGCCTTCGGCAGCGGCGCCGACTGGCTGAAGAACACGCCCGGCTGGCGGATGGCCGAGACCTTCGCCCTGTCTCTCAGCCCCTACGAGTTCAACCCGTTCAACCTGAACCCGCTGCACGACGCGCTGGAAGGCGAGATCACCTTCAGCCAGATCCGCGAGAAGAGCCCGATCAAGCTCTATGTCGCCGCCACGGCGGTGCGGACCAGCAAGTCGGTGATCTTCCGCGAGACCGAGCTGACGGCGCGCCACATCATGGCCAGCGCTTGCCTGCCGCAGGTGTTCCAGGCGGTGGAGATCGACGGCGAGCCCTATTGGGACGGCGGTTTCCTGGCCAATCCGCCGCTGTGGCCGCTGTTCTACGACGACACGCCCGACGACATCCTGATCGTCAGCCTCAATCCGTTCGTCCGCGACGAGACGCCCAAGACGCCGGGCGAGATCATGGACCGGCTGAACGAGATCACCTTCAACGCCTCGCTGGCCTCGGAACTGCGGGCCATCGGCTTCGTGCAGAAGCTGCTGGACGAGGGCCTGCTGAAGGACAACGCCCGGGGCCGCTACCGCCGGATGCTGGTCCACGCCATCACCGCCGACAAGCCGCTGGCGGACCTGTCGCTATCGACCAAGTTCGACACGGAGTGGAGCTTCCTGAGCGACCTCAAGGCGCGGGGCCGCAAGGCGGCGGAGGCTTGGCTGGCCGACTGCGGAAACTGTATCGGTGTGAAATCCTCGGTCGATCTGAAAGTCGGATTCCCATGAGCCACCCCGTGCCGACCGTCGGCGTCGTCTGCCTGCGCGGCGACGAGGTCCTGCTGATCCGGCGCGGCACCCCGCCCAGGCTAAACCAATGGAGCCTGCCGGGCGGCCGGCTGGAATGGGGCGAGACGCTGGAAGTCGCCGCCCTGCGCGAACTGAAGGAAGAGACGGGCGTCGAGGCGCAGCTGCTGGGCCTGCTGGACGTGGTCGACGGCGTGTTTCCCGCGCGGCCGGGCGGCGAGATCACCCGCCACTACGTGATGATCGACTACGCCGCCCGCTGGACCGGTGGTGAGCCGGTGGCGGGGGATGACGCGGCCGAGGCGAAGTTCGTGTCGCGGGATGAGGCCATGGCGCTCGTGGAGTGGGACGAGACGCGGCGGGTGATCGCGGAGACGTTCGAGAAGTTCGGCGGCTGAGCGCCCCCTCCGTCACGTCGCCTATCGGCGCCGCGCCACCTCCCCCGCAAGCGGGGCAGGAGGGAGTGTTTTCTCCTCACCCGTGAAACGGGGGAGGTGGCGCGATGCGGATACGCATCGTGACGGAGGGGGCGCTTCGTTGCGTCCAGTCATCGCGCGTGCTCAATCGCTGCCATGACCCTCGTCGAAGCCCGCGCGCCGCGTACGCCCCTCAGCCCTAACGCCCTGATCCTGATCGCCGCTTGTGTCGGCCTGGGCTGGGCCGTCGCCGCTGAGCTTCCGCCGGCCGGTCCGCTGACCTTCGCCTTTGTCGCCGCTGCCTGGATCCTCAGCGTCGGCATCCACGAGTTCGGCCACGCCTTCGTCGCCCACAAGGCCGGCGACACGACGATCGTCGAGAAGGGCTACCTGACCCTCGATCCGCTGAAATACACCGACCTCGTCACCACGATCATCTTCCCGCTGATCGCCCTGGCGCTGGGCGGCATCGGCTTCCCGGGCGGGGCGGTCTATCTGCGCGAGGACCTGATGCGGTCGAAGGGCTGGCGGTCGCTGGCCTCGCTGGCCGGGCCGCTGGGGACGCTGGTCGTGCTGATCGCTCTGGCTGTCGTCCTGCCGTTTGTGGTCTCGGACGCCCTGCGCGACGCGCTGTCGCTGCTGGCCCTGCTGCAGGCCAGCGCCCTCGTTTTGAACCTGCTGCCGATCCCGGGCCTGGATGGCTACGGCGTCATCCGGCCGTTCCTGCCCGACAGAGTGCGGGTTCGGATGGTCAAGATCGAGAAGATCGGCTTCCTCATCCTGTTCGCCCTGATCTTCTGGGCGCCCGGCGTCAGCAAGTTCATCTTCGGCGCGGCCTTCGTGATCACCGACCTGATGGGCGTGGCGCGACCGGCGATCGGGGCCGGTTGGCAGGCCTTCCACTTCTGGGGCTCTTGACCTTCCGCGCCTGACCGCTTCTCCTTCAAACAAATGTTTCAAGGATAAGAGGGAGGTTCGCCATGGCCTACGCGCCGTTCAATCTGTCGGGCAAGGTGGCCCTGGTCACCGGCGGCAATCGCGGCATCGGGCTTGGCATGGCCAAGGCGATGGCGCAGGCCGGGGCCGACATCGTCATCTGGGGCTCCAACCCTGAGCGCAACCTCGCCGCCGAGCAGCAGCTGACCACCCTGGGCGTGCGGGTGAAGGCCCAGACCGTCGACGTCTCCGACGAGGCCCAGGTTCGCGAGGGCATGGAGGAGGCCGTGGCCGCCATGGGTCGGGTCGACAGCGTCTTCGCCAACGCCGGCATCGGTTATGGCTCGCCGTCGTTCGTCGAGATGAAGACCGAGACCTATCGCAAGGTGCTGTCGGTCAATCTGGACGGCGTGTTCTTCACCCTGCGCGAGGCCTGCCGCCATATGGTCGAGCGGGCCAAGAGCGGCGATCCGGGCGGCTCGCTGGTCGGGATCGCCTCGCTGGCCGCCATCGAGGGCGCGGCGCGGAACGAGGCCTATGCCGCCACCAAGGGCGCGGTGATCTCGATGATCAAGTCGGTGGCCGTCGAGCATGCTCGGTATGGGGTGCGCGCCAACGCCATCCTGCCGGGCTGGATCGCCACGGACATGACGGCCGGGGCGCAGGAGAACGCCGCCTTCGCCGAGAAGGTCATCCCGCGCGTGCCGGCCCGCCGCTGGGGCGAGCCCGAGGACTTCGGCGGCATGGCCGTCTACCTGGCCTCGGACGCGTCCAGCTACCACTCGGGCACGACCCTGGTGATCGACGGCGGATACTCGATCTTCTAGAGGTGCGTTTATTGGACTCTGAAGTCCAATAAAAACCTATGTAAAACAGGCTCTTGCGGAACCGCGCCGGCGGTGAGACAGTTTCTTGAAGGCAGTCCCGACATCAGATCGGGACGCCGACGAGGAAACAACAACGATGACGCCCCAAGACGTTGTCAGCCTGGCGCCGCCGCGCGGCTTCCTGACGCTGATCGCCCTGGTCCTGACGGCCATGGCCAGCTGCTTCTGGACCGCCGAGTCGGACGTCGAGGCCGAGTTGGTCAAGCACCGCTAGGCGCGGCTAACCTCGCGGCAGGCTTGCGGGCCTGGGCGCGGCGCGAAACCCTCCCTGGAAACAATGGGAGGAACGGTCATGGGCCTGCGCACGCCGCTCTGCGATCTTCTGCATATCGAGCATCCGATCCTTCTGGCCGGCATGGGCGGGGTGTCCTACGCGCCCCTGGCGGCGGCGGTGTCCAACGCCGGCGGCTATGGCGTGCTGGGCATGGCCGGGACGTCGCCGGACTTCATCCGTCAGCAGATGCGGGAGGTCAAAAGCCTCACCGACAAGCCGTTCGGCGTCGACCTGCTGGCCGCTACGCCGGACGCCCTGACCGCCAGCGTCGAAGTGATCATTGAGGAAGGCGCCTCGTCCTTCATCGCCGGCCTGGGCGTGCCCCTGCCGATCATCGAGCGCCTCAAGGCGGCCGGCCTGAAGGTCATGGTCGTCTGCGGGGCGGTGAAGCATGCGGTCAAGGCCGAGCAAGCCGGCTGCGACGCCGTCATCTGCCAGGGCGGGGAGGGCGGCGGCCACACCGGCCTCGTCGGGACCCTGCCGTTGGTCGCACAGGCCGTGGAGTCCGTGAAGATCCCGGTGGTCGCCGCCGGCGGGCTGCACGACGGGCGAGGCCTCGCCGCCTCCCTGGCCCTGGGCGCGCAAGGCGTC
>Ga0164241_10000652_pt1 | contig 56598 bp, 46 predicted proteins | sample OricomyardsoilBY_FD_108780 | JGI IMG/M metagenome (GOLD analysis project Ga0164241, IMG submission 108780) | Backyard soil microbial communities from Emeryville, California, USA - Original compost - Back yard soil (BY) | ecosystem: Environmental > Terrestrial > Soil > Unclassified | place: USA... | reverse complement strand
GCAGGGAGATCCCGGAACGCCTGGAGCTACGGGTGACACGGGTCCGCAGGGAGATCCCGGAACGCCTGGAGCTACGGGTGACACGGGTCCGCAGGGAGATCCCGGAACGCCTGGAGCTACGGGTGACACGGGTCCGCAAGGGGATCCCGGAACGCCTGGAACGCCTGGAACGCCTGGAGCTACGGGTGACACGGGTCCGCAGGGAGATCCTGGGACTGCCGGTTACAATTCACTCCTCAAGTTAACGCCCGAGGCGGTCGGCGCCAACTGCGGCGAAGCCGGCTTCAAAGTTGAAGTGGGTCTCGACGACGGCGACCCGACAGGGACGGCGCGAAACGGAATTCTGGAAGCAGGCGAAGTCGATCAGACCGAATACCTGTGCGAGGCTCCACCGGAGAAGCTCGTGTTCGTTAGCAGCTCTATGACGAACGGCGCGATTGGCGGGCTCGCCGCAGCGGACGCTATCTGCCAGGGATTGGCGGACACGGAAGGTCTACCGGGCACGTATATGGCTTGGCTTGGCGATTCTACGGGAAGTCCATCCACTCGGTTCACCCAATCAGCGGTTCCCTATGTTCTTCCCAGCGGCATTCAGATAGCTGACGATTGGGCAGATCTCATTGATGGATCACTCGACGCGAGCATCAATGAAGACGAAACGGGCGCAGGATCGGGTGGGCTAATTTGGACGGGGGTAACGGAGGACGGTACCACGTCTCCTACAAATACCTGCACCGATTGGACTAGCACAGCCGCGCCGGGCGCCATCGGGTTGAGCAACAATACGGGGAGCGTCTGGACGTTCTTTGATTTCGACAATTGTTCGTCCGTCTACCGCCTTTACTGCTTCCAACAGTAAGAGTTAGTGAGCGAAGAGAAGTAGAGACGCGGGCGCTGCGCAAGCAGCGCCCGCTCTCGTTTTGTCTCAGGCGCCGCCGCGCCTTTTACTCAAGATAGGCACCGAGGGGCAGGCTCGTTGCTTCAAGTTCAGCCGCGACGAAAGAAGCGAGCTTTCTTGCCCCATTCTCCTGGAAATGGGTGCCGTCGACGCTGCCGTCGCTGCGCAAGAGAAAAAAATCTTCCGGCGTCGGTGAAGGGCAAATGGCTGTTAGGTACGAGACACTGCGTGCGTTGAGGTCCAGCACGGGCACGTCTTCAGCCGCGCCGAGCTCTCGCATAGCTTCGGCGTGAGCACCCGTGCCATTGCCTCCCGTGCAATAGGCCGAGTTGCGGGGTGGCGGGGTAACGAACACTGGCACAACGTCACGAGAACGAGCCCCATCGACGTATTGCATCAGGTAGGTTTTGAAGTCGGTGCTTGGATCTAAATAGTAGGGAATGGTTTGGCCGTTGAGCTCATAGGTCGCCGTTTTGTTACCGTCGTTTGTGCCGAACTGGACGAGCAAATAATCGCCCGCGCTCACATCCTCCCAAATCGCCGCTAGTGCACCATCGTCAATGAAGCGGCGCGCTGTGCGCCCGCCAATGGCTCGATTTTCAACCGCTGCTAACGGTTTGAGCAATTCATGCAGCATCTGCCCCCAACCGGCTTGGTCCGTCGGGCTCGCTGTATCGGTATAGGTTGATACCGTCGAATCCCCCGCGATGAAGATCGTTAGCGGGAGGAGTTCGCTCGCGGGACGACCGCCGCTTGCGCTGCCCCCGCCACTCTCACCTATACCGCCACCGGACGCAGCGCCGCCACTCGGAAGGTTGGGTTGTCCTCCAAAGCCACCGCCAACACCACCTGAGCCGCCGCTCAGCGCGCCGCCAGCGCCGCCACTTCGTGCGCCGCCCGAGCCTGTTCCACCGCCCGAGCCTGTTGGGCCGCCCGCCGCCGCTCCCCCGCTCAAGCCTCCTCCTCCGCTGGCCGAAGCGCCACCGCTGGCCGAAGCGCCACCGCTGGCCGAAGCGCCACCGCTTTCGTGTGAACCTGACGAATCCTCGCCGGGAGCGCATCCGCTGAAGCCGGTTGTGAGCGAGAGGCCCAGCACGAGCCGGGGCAGCGTCACACACATAACTCTCACAACAGATACTCCCCGAGGCGCACGTCGACTTCTTGCAGACCTTCGGCTACGAGCTTCGCGATTTCGAGCGCTCCCGGCGTATCAAAATGGGTGTGATCATCGCAGAAAAACGCGCCGACGGGTCCGGTGGTGGTATCCGACACATCGCCCCCAGCTACTGGGCAAAATTGCAGCGAATTATAGAGAGCGATGCTGCGAGCATGCAGGTCGATCACCGGGACTCCGAGCGCGGCGCCTTCCTCCAGGGTCGCCTCGAGGAAGCCGCGCGAAGCGACGGCGTTTGAACCACTGCACTTGATGGCACTGACGGGCGTAAGGAACACGGGTTGCGTGCCGCGCTCGAGGGCGGCCTCGGCCATCATGCGATAGCTATCGCGAAAGGCCTGCTCACCAACGTGTCGAGGGCAGCTCGAGTCACCGTCGTTGATGCCAAATTGGATCAACAGGTAGTCGCCCGCCTTCATATCTCGTAGCATGTCTTGCCAGCGCTGCTGCACGGTGAGAGCGCCGTTCGTCTCGCCGAGCGTGCATTCCCCCGACGCTTCCTTGGTATCCTTTACATCGTAGAGCCAGGTTCGCACGCTGCGCCCGCCAACGCCCGAGTTGACGACGGTGATGCGTTCGTCAAATAAACTGTCGAAGACTTTGCCCCACCCTACAGGGCACGGCGTTTGGCCATTGGCGACCGTCGAATCGCCTGCCAGCCACACCTTGGCTGCCCCCAGCTCCGTCGGGCCGCCACCGGCGCCGGGGCTGCTGCCGCTGGCCGCATCGCCTCCGATGCTGGGGTTGCCGCCAGCCTGCCTGCCGCCACTGCCAGTTCCGCCACTGCCAGTTCCTCCGCTTGAGGTAGCTCCGCCGCTCATGAGCAAGCCACCCACGGCAGTTCCACCGCCCGCCGCACCGCCTGTGGACGGGACGCCCGCACCGCCGACATTTGAAATGCCCCCTACTGAGGTCGATCCACCTGATGCAGGCACGCCGCCGCTTGTCGGGGCTCCGCCGACTGCGGTTTCGTCTGTGGGTGTTACGCTACCTACATTCGAGCAGGCCAGAACACAAAAGAGCACTGATATTTTTGGTAGTTGCCGCGACCTCACAGGCATTCACTTATATCCCTCAATCCTTGGCCACTCGAGGAGTTCGTTTCAAAGGGTAGTTCGGAGTAGATGCCCAAAAATGCGAAATCGATCGCCCTAAGCCAAAAGCGGGTTCGAATTCTCGTAACGTTAGAGAAAGTTGGCTCAGGTTGGATCGATTCGAGCCGCTCTTGCATTCACCAGCGAGTCAACCTGGTATGGTGGAGCAACGAGAGATGAGAGCAACACTTTCTGGGGCGGCTTGGGTATCTTGGGTCGTCCTGATCGCGAGCGGGGCCTGCTCCAACGAGCCTCGGGTAGCTGGCGCAGATGAGGCCGATAGTGCAGACGACTCGGGGCCGAGCGGGGGGATGAGTTCGTCTAGCGGTGGACAGGCGTCCACAGGCGGTGATCCGGACCAGAGCGACGACGGGCTAACCTCGTCGGGTGGAAGTGTCGGTGTAGCTGGGGACGGCAACACGACCGCCTGCGAAAGGGCCTCGCAGGCGACTGACCTCGCACCAGTGTATTTGGCTTTTGCATTCGATGTGTCGGGCAGCATGGGCAAGTTGGATCGCCCGAACTGGTGGCACGACCCAGAAGCCAAGTGGAAACCCGTGGTGAGCGCGACGCGGGCTTTCTTTGAGAGCACGGGCCTCAAGCGCTTGAACGCCTCGATGGCGCTCTTTCCGGCGGAGGATGATGATTGCGACGTCGACACGTACCAAGAGCCAACCGTTGGCATGACGGAGCTGCCGTCGCCCGCCTTTGGCGAAGCGCTTGCCGCCTACGAGGACGAGGTGGGTGAGCCCCTGGCAGGCGGTGACTGGCGCGGCGGAACGCCCACGTTCGCTGCACTCTCAGGAACGGCACGCTCGCTCGACGAGCTTCGTGAAGCCGAGCCCGATGCCGCTTTTGCTGTTGTGCTGGTGACCGATGGCCTTCCTCAGGGCTGTAGCGAGGAACTCGATGAAGCTGTGGAGCGAGCTGAGGAGCTCGCGGCGGAAGGCCTTCGTACCTACGTAATCGGCATTCAAAATCCGACGCTTCCTCCGAGCGAACTGCCCCAGGATTGGAGCGATTGGGGAAGCTGTGACGATGGCGGTGGCGAAACCCCTTGCCCGTCTCCCGACACCCTCCAAGCCCTCAATCAAATCGCTGATGCGGGTGGAACGGGCACGGCCTTCCTGATCGATACCAACGATCCTACTGCCACAGAAACCGCATTTTCGAGCGCAATCGATGCCATTCGCCAGAGTTCGTTCTCCTGTTCCTTGCCGATTCCCCCCAATCCTATGGGAGGTAGCTTCGAACCTGATTTCATCGATGTGACCGTCAAGCGAGGCGGAACCACCATGGGCCTCAAGTTCGACGAGTCCTGCAATGCCGCCGATAGCTGGCATTTCGTGGCTGACTCCTCGCCACTCGAGCTCGAGCTTTGCCCGAACACTTGCGAAGATATCGTAGCCGAAGGCGATGCTGAGCTGCTGATCGACTTCTTGTGCGAAGAGCGTCCTATTTTTGAATAGCCCCCTGGTTCCAAAGAGAGCTCCTGTGCTCCAGCCCCATGAGGCCGTTCTTCTCGAACGCAGCCGTCGCTAGTTTGCAAGCGCTGCCCTCTTCGTCGTCGAGGTTATTCGCGTCGGCGCACGCTTCATCGTCGAGGCTATTGGCTCGTCGTACTCTTCGAAGTCGGGGTTGGAGCGTGTCCTCTCTTATTTGACTGCAGCATAGGTTTTCTCCGATCGGAGGGGCGAGCCACAGGCATCTAGTGCCAATGAAAGCGATCACTTCGCGCGCCCTAGTGGGCGTGCTGGTTTGGATGCCCGCCTGCGGTTCGAACTCCGATGGGCTTGATAGCGCGAGCGCGACGGGCGCCACTCACGCCGGTGGTAATTCGTCGGGTGGGGCTTCCCTGACTGGCGCTGGCGGTAGCCAACCGAGCGGCGGCTCAGAGACGGAAGTTCGAGCCGGCGGGGCAAGCAGCGGTGGGGCAAATTCAGGCGGACGCGCTTCAGGCGGTGGCACGGCCGGAGGCGGTGAAAGCAGCGGCGGACGAGGGATCGGAGGAAGTGTTGTAGGGGGAGGGAACGGCGCGGGGGGCGAGCTCGCAGGTAATGGTGGCAGCTCGAACGTGCAATGTGGCGCGCACTCTCCTTCTACGACTGCGCTTGGCTATGGCCGAGGCGCGACGGGAGGTGGCAATGCCACTCCTGTTGTCGTGAGGAGTTTCGAGGAAGCCGAGAGTGCTCTGGCCGCGTATCGTTCGGCCTTCAAAGACGGGGAAGCGTCGACCCTCGTCGTCCACTACGACGGCCAATTCAACTTCGGCTCGATCACAGATGTGTGTGCCCAGCACACGAAAGACGCGCAGACAGTCGAGATCAAAGAGGTCGAGAACGTTACCTTCCGAGGCCTTCCTGGCTCAAGCGCGAACTTTGGTATCAAGGTTGCGAGGGCCAAGAACGTCATCATCCAAAACATGACGATGGGTCTCTTGCCGGGTGGAGGCGATTCTGACGCAATTACCCTCGAAGGAAATGGCACCAACGGCGACGTCGAACGCATTTGGGTGGACCACAATGAGCTCTTTAGCTCCACGAAAGACGATTGCGAGGGCGCTGGCGACACCGAGTTTGATGGCCTCATCGACATCAAGAAGGGCGCGCGCAACATCACCGTCTCCTACAATTATCTCCACGATCACCAAAAGACGGGCCTCATTGGCTCAAGCGACAGCGACGACACCGAGCGCTACGTGACCTTTCATCACAATCGGTATGAAAATATCGTGTCGCGGACGCCACTGCAGCGCTTTGGCTACACCCACTTGTTCAACAACTATTATGGAAAAATATCGAGCAGTGGCATCAACGTACGCATGGGCGGCGTGGCCCTGATCGAGGCCAACTACTTTGAAAATGCGCTCAACCCGGTGACATCGCGCTATAGCTCAGAGGTTGGCTATTGGGATTTGCGCGACAATTTCGTGGGTACGGGCGTCAGCTTCAATACCGAAGAAGACACCTTGGCTAACGCTGACGACTGGCAGACGACGCGCACCTTCCCCAGCTCGGAGCTCGGCTACGACTACGATGTAGATCCTGCCGAGTGCGTGAAAGAGATCGTCTCGCAGCATGCCGGAGCGAAGCTCTAGTTGAGGAGCGAAGCTGCTCTCGCGAGGGAGCAACGGTAATAGGATGCTCTCGCTACGATGAGCTGTGCTGTGTCTTGGCTATTTCACGGACGGAAGGTGTAAGGCGGTTTTGGCGTCACTTCGGTCACACTCGACACACCGGCCCAGGCGTCATCAACGAGGCCGTAAAATGTGTTTGAGGTCTTCGAGGAGTAGAGCTCAAGATCGCCCACGAGGCGGGCCGTACCGCTCGCGCTTGCGTTATTGGTGAACCATCCGAGGGGGTAGAAAGTCGACTGCACGATGGCCTCTCCCGTCACCGAAAAGCTCGCGGCGCCGTGCACCGAATGAGCCTCTACACCGACTAGGCTGAGCCCACCCACCGTGCCGCCACTCACGGTGCCACTCAGGACGATAGCTTGATCTTCGATGCGCGCATCGCCGCTCACGGTTCCGCCGAGCACACTGGCGTAGGGCCCGACGTAGACACTTTGGGGGGTGCCCGATTTGGCGCAGCCACCCCCATTTTCATGGCGAACGGTTCCCGCCGGGCAGTCGTCGATCGCTCCGTCTTCAAATCCGTCGGGCCAGGCTCCTTCGAGCTCGAGCATATACGGATAGCGCGGAACTGAAGGGTAAGCGGGGCCGTCGGAAGGTTGGTCCCAGGTAATTTTTTGATAGGAGGCGGGAGTGGCCACTACCACCAAAAAGAGCTTCTCACCGGGCGTTACGCAGAGTTTGACGGTGCCATCGGTCCCCACACCTAGCTCGCCATAACGGGCGCTTGTGAGCGATTCATTGGTTGCGACCAGGCCATAACGAAAGCCCGCATCTTCTTGTAAGACGCCCCGAAAACGCACCGTCACCTCACTAGCGTCGGCTTCGCTATGGAGGCGAATCACATTGTAGCCCCAACGCTGGGGAGCCCAATAGTAAGGAGAGGCAAAGCGTCGTGTCGCCGCCCAATCGTCCTCGAGCGCCTCGAGTCGAGTTAGCCGCAAGCGGCGCTCGGTGAAGGCACCCGGGGCAGCGTCGAGAGCGCCATAGTGTTCCCGATAGACGGTGCCCTCGTCTGTGCCATCGAGACTCTTGTAGTCCCAGGTGATGTTGTGCGTAGCCCACTCACCAAAGGCATCGTTGAGGTCTTCAATCGTCCAATTGCGGCTCGCCATCAGCTTCTGAAAAGGATCTCGCTCGCCACTCGGCGCCTGGTTGCCCCACATTTCGTTGGTAGGGGTATGGCAATGTTTGTCTTTGATGAACTCGAAGAACTGCCAGTTGCAGTAACGATCGCGCGTTGAGCCATAATAAAGGTGCGGCGCATTGACCAGCATCTCAGAACAATGGGGATCTTCTGGAAAAACTTGGTGAGCCATCCAATTGGCGTGACTCTCATAGATCCAACAACCTGTTCCGCCGCAATCAGCAAAACCGGGCGTAGTGGATTGAACGCCGTGCATGAATTCGTGGGCGAGCCCCCACTTGTCGCTGAGCGTCGCGGGCCCGACCCACAGCCCCATTTTTCCATCCCAACCGCCGCCCCAGAGCGGGTAAGAGTCGTCGAGCTGGACGGTGGCCTTCCACTTCGTGCCCGAGTCGCAATACGGTTCAGGAAAGAAAATAGGCGCGCCGAAATAGGTGTCCCAGATCGACTCGAGAGTAGCCAAGGCCGTTTGGAGAGCGGCGTCGGTCGGGGTTGTGGCCAAACCTTCGAGGGCAGAAGGTTTGCTGTCTCCCGCGCCGTACCAATAGATAGCAAAGTGCTCCGATTCGGCGCGGAGCGGATGACCATCGCTGCCCTCCGGCGGTGCTGTCCAAGTTCCACTTGTGCACGTCGCAGCGGCCGTCGGACAGCCGCTGGCCCATTCCGTCTCGATGGTGCCGGGATCGCACGCATTGGGATCGGCCGCGCCGCCTACGCCAACCTGGCCACCGCCCGTCCCGCTCGCGCTACCGCTTGAGTTCGGTCCTCCTCCACCTGTAGCCGAGCTCCCGCCATTGCCGAGGCCCGCTTGGCCGCCTGTTGCGGGGCCCCCGCTGGCTCCGCCACTCAATTGGCTCGGACTTCCGCCCGCAGTATTGGAGGCTGCGCCGGTGGCCGTTCCCCCACTCGCCGCACACGGCGCGCCTTCCGTCACGTCGCAGGCTCGATCCGACGAACAAGCCGCACCCGCCACGAGAGGGCCAAGGCCCGTCAAGGCGAGCAGCCCAGCACCACGAGAGCGAAACGAGTAGCGCGAAAAGACGGAGTTTTTAGGCCGTGTCACGGTGATTGTAGGTCGAGGTCGGCAACGAATAGATCGAGTTCACCTTCGCGACTCGAGGAAAAGTACAAGCGCTTGCCGTCGGGACTCACAAACGCATCCCGTTCCTCGGCGTCCGTGTTGACGCCCTGCACTGGGTGGGCAGGCCCAAAGGGTGCGTCAAGGCCGGGGCGGGTAGCCAGATAGAGATCTGGATCATCATCTTCTTCCACGAGCGTGAAGAACATGGTGAGGCCATCTTCCAAAAGAAACGCGTCCACGAAACTACGGCCTTCTTTGGCTAGTTCATCGATCAAGCGGGGCTCAGCAAAGGGCTCAGTGGGGCTTGGTCGTGAGGCGAGATACGTCCAGTAGTCGGGGCTATCGCGGCGGGAAGCCAAGGGCATGATGAGTCCGTCGTGAGCGAGGGGACGGGGGATATTGTCTGCGTCGGAGTTGAGCTCATCGATGCGCTCGGGCATCTCCCACGGCGCAGCGCGGTCTGATCTCGCGGCCACGTAAATGTCTAGGTGTTCGCTTTCGTCCGAGCTGAACCAGAGCGAAAGCCCATCTTGCCCGAGCGATGGGCTCGACTCAAAACCAGATGAGTTCAGGGAGGTCTGTTCGAGCGCCTCTCCAAAGGGCTCGCCCAGGGCGGCGCGCTCAGCGCACCAGATGTCGGTGCCACCACTTGTTGTTGGTCGCTTAGAAGTAAAGCAGATCATCAACTCATCGCTGGTCAGGGTGGGGTTATCGTCTTTGTCTTCAGTGTTCAGTTCGCGGAGGGGGCGTATTGAGCTCACCACCGCCACCACAACTGACCCCGCGCCACCCATGCCACCGTCACTCGAGCTTCCGCCGTCCGAAGGAGAACCGCCACCAAGAGGCGACTCATCGTCGCTCGCTCCGCCTTCACCCCCCGTAGGGCTTCCACCCGTCTCGCTCTGCCCCCCTACCGCTTCTTGACCCCCTAGCGAGGCTGGTGGTGACGTCCCGAGGCGAATGTCCTTGCTAAAGCTGCATGCCATGGCCCATCCAAACGCAAGGCACTGCATCGTGGCGAACGGCGGTGAGAACCTCATGGTGGGCTCAAGGTACCAGAAACCCGCTTGGGCGTTTCCCCCTGAGTAGACGCGGCCTTCTGCTTCGGAGTGGCCGAATTCGAGGCGGGTCGTTCGTTAATGAGGACCTGGGCCTGAGCCTGGAGCGCGTCGGCTTCAGGCTTCAGGGTGCCGGAAGGGAATCGGGTACGGTAGCGGTTCAGTAGAGTTAGCGCGCGCCTTCCGTTGCCCGAGCGGAGCGCAAGTCGCGCCGGGTCGAGGGCCGCGATTTCGGCCGTCAATGAAGGATTCGAACTCACCGCAGCGTTGGTGGTCGAGTCAGTGTGATGAGTCGCTCCGAGCGGACGCCGCTCACCTAGGCCGGCCTCTTGTTGCCCGGAAGATGCCGGCTTCGACTGGGGTGAGGTAACAGCGCCCTTCGGCGCAACTGCGCTGCGCGACATACCTGCGCCGCTCGGCGTAACTGCGCCGTTCGGGACAGCAGCGCTGCTCGGGGTGAGCTGCGTGTGCCCTTCGTTTTCTCCCGAGGCGCCATTGAGGCTCACGAAGATGAGCGTTCCTGCGAGCCCCACTCCGGCGCCCCAGGCCAGGACTTTGAGGGCAAGCTTCAGGCTTGCGAGGCCACCCCGAGCTGCGAAAGGAGCGAGCGAAGCGCCATTTAGCCCCTCCAAACTGGGCCCCGGGCGAACGCCAGAAAGCGGTGGGGAAGACGGAGTTGGCCCGGGAAAGGAAGAGAAAGGTAGAACCAGCCCGGCCAGCAGAATTCCGCTGACGTGGTGCGCTGGTTCTTCGGAGCGCGCGCTCTCGAGCAGTTCGCGTTCCAGCGAGCTGAGCTCGTCGCTCTCTAACATTCGAATCGGATCTCTCATCTGTCGCTCCCAACGCCCGAGTGGGCAGGATATTCAGCTCTGCGCGGCGCTCGCTCGAGTTCGAGGCGCGCCGTCAGCGCGCGAAAGGCCTCGCGCGCGCGCCTCAGGCGAGATGCCACCGTCCCGAGCGGGATGGTCAACATCTCCGCGATCTCGGGTGAACTAAAACCTTCGATCTCGAATAGCGAAAACACGATCACCAAATCTTCGTCGAGCTGTTGGAGCACGCGGTCTAGAATTTTGAGCGCGTGTTGCCTTCGATCGAGCGCCTCCGCGGCCACTCCGAAATCGGGACTCTCTAAGTCCTCTTTCAGCTCGATGCGTCGGTGTTTGCGGGCCAGCGTCTTGGCCACTCGAATCGCGGTTGAAAACAGAAAGGCTTTTTCAGAACCCGCTCGCACATCGTCAGCACGTTGCACCGAAATCAGGAACGCTTGTTGCGTCGCCTCGGCGGCTGCGTCGGGTGAAAACCCCGTGCGCCGCAAAGTGCGCCAGATGAGCTGATGGTTCGCCACGTAGAGCGCCTCCCAATGCGCCCGGGTCTCGGCGCTCAAGGGCGGTCTGGGCAGGGGCTCTTGAATTGCCTCCATCGGTTCATCGGACAAATGCGGAGGTAAGGCCATTCGATCATTGGAAATGTATCACGACACCCACGGCACCCCCGACCGAGACCGGCGGAATCGAATGGAAGATATTAGAATCAAAGAGAAATTTGTCCTGATTGAAGTTGTAGCGGCCGTCGACTCCCAGGTAGAGATCGAAGCGCCGATTCAGACGGACGAGCGCGTCGAGGCGGAGTCCCACATCGACCCACGGTCGCGTGGAGTTTCCCGGCTCGAACGTGTCGGAGCCAACCGCTCGCAGAAATCCGAAGTGCCCGAGGAGGCAAGGCCGCAGTCGCAGCAGGCCGAATTGGGCCAGGCTAGGACAGGCAGCGAGCCCGAATGTGCCGACGTCGAAGCTCGCACTGCCAACCGGCGTGTGAGTCGAGAAAGCGGCGGCATAGGCCAATTCGAGCTCGAATGCAGGCGCCCATGCCCCCGGGTCAGCGTCGCCGATACCGAAAGAAAGGGCGCCGCCTAAGAGCGGATTCGGAGCGGGACCGCCCAAAATGGCGAGGCGCGCGCTGAGCCAGCTATCGATCTTGGCCTTGTCTCGCGGAGAACCTTTGCGCGTTCGGCCAATGGTAGCCGTTTCCGCCACGAGCAGAGGCGCCACTGCGTCGTTCGAAGCAGTATCGGGAGCGGATGCGCTCGGTTTCGACGAGGCAGCGGCCGAGGAAGCCCCCGTCCCAGCGCCGCTATTCAATTCGGCCTTTGAGCCTTCAAGCGCGACAGAGATGACGAAGCTTACAGCGAGGCGTGCCTCGTCACAGTCCCGAGCCGCGAGGTGTCGGCTGAGCACTTCTCCACCGGCCTTTTCGAGGCGAATATCTACGTCGAGCGCAGCGTGCCCTTGAGCAAAACTGACGTTGATCCGCGCAGCTTCAGCGGCTGCGTCCGGAAATTGATAACCCGGAAGTTGGCGTTCGAGTTCCTTGCGGAGTTCGGCGCGCGAACTGCATCTACCTGAGGCGGCTACGTGAATAGGATACTCGCGCTCGCCTTGGCGAGGCTCGTCCGCGGCGGCTGCTTCCATGGCCGGCTGAGCCAGGAAGACGTTCGCTACAAAAAGAACTGGGGCCCAAGGGGACACTGAGTTCGACAATCGCCGCTCCCCCGAGGTGGGTCAAGGGTGCAGCCGGGCCTCCGCTTGCCACTCAGGGTACGGGCAAGGGGACTTCTGAAAGCGAGTACGGGTTCGTCGCCGCCTTGACCATTGCGGCCAGGATCGTTGGGTGCATCGAGCTGCCATCGGCCCGCGAAATGAGCCCGAAGCCGTCGGCGCCGCTATTGGCTCCGCCGTTGTCCCAATAGAAAGGTACGATACCTCGATCGACTAACACTTTGGTGACGTATTCCATGTAGTAGCGCCGATAGTCGTCGTAGCCCGTTTGATGCACAGCGCCGTATTCACCCACAATCATGGGCAAGCCTTGGTCAACGAATTGGGCTTTCAACTTGTCGTATTGAGAGACGACGTAGTCTTCTTGGCCCCACGAGTCTTTGCCAGGCGAAGCACTGCCCCAAGTGTGGGTGCTGCCTTCGCCAGCGTACGACCAAGGATCGTAAAAGTGTACCGAGAGAATGAGGTGATTGGGTGAGCTGTCGGTAGGCGCTTCGAAACCCGCCAAGGTGTAGTCGATATTGGTATTGTAGCCCGGGATCACGAGACAACGCTGGGCGTTGTTGCCCCCACTGTCGCGCACGAGATCAACGAAGACCTGGTTTAAATGGTTGATAATTTCGTAGTATGCCGGGTCCGGTGCGTCGTAGCCGTCATGAATCTCATTCATCGATTCGAAGAGCACGCTCGAGCCTGCGTCCTTGAAAGAGTTTGCGAGCTGCGTCCAGACCGCGGTGAAACGCGCTTCAACGGCTTGGTTGTTTTGTTCGGTGACATTGCCTTGAGCGTCGTTCAAGGTGAGCCACTCGACTCCGTCTCCGTCATAGGCGTCGGCGCCGTCGTGATGGATGTTGATGATAGCTGGCAGTCCGGCGGCGTTGGCAAAACCCACCACCTCATGCACGCGAGCGAGGAACGTTGCGTCGAGCGTGTAGCTTGGCCCAGCGCCGGTATGCATCGACCAGGTCACCGGAATGCGCACGGCTCCAAATCCGGCGGCCTTCACGGCGGTGAAGAGCGCTGCCGTGATGGTGGGGTTGCCCCAGGCGGTTTCGCTCTCGGGTGCATCCAGGCTGTTGCCCAGGTTCCAGCCCAGTTGGAGTGCCCCGAGCAGTTCTTCAGCCGTCGGGAAAGCGCCTGGCGTCCCACCCGCACCGGGTGCTCCACCTGCCGCACCGCCCCCCATGGCCGCTTGGCCCCCAAATCCGCCCGTCAGGCCGCCACCGGCCGCTACGCCGCCACCTATAGAACTCGCCCCGCCAGAGCCGCTCAGCGCCCCACCAGAAGGCAATCCCCCGCTTCCAGCCGGACCGCCGCCATTCCCTGAAGTGCCCCCACTAGGCAAGAAAGCCCCTCCGGAGGCCGCGAGCCCGCCACTGCCGCCGGAACCGCCCGGGCTCGAGCAGGCGAGGGGGAGCAAGGCGGTCAAGACCAATAAGACGCGGAGAGAAGGGAAGAACGACGCTAAGGGGGCGATGGGCACCGTAGAAATGCCGCAGGCTCGAGGATCGATCTCAATTGTTTCGCTTGATCATGAAATCAGCCCTGAGCCCTGTCCGCTCCGGGGGAGCCGGCCAGAAGTGGGGGAGGGGTCAGGAAATGCGCCAGCGCTGCGACGTCTTCACCACATTTCGCTATCTGGCCAGCCTCGCTATGAGCCCTGATCATGAGTGAAACGAACCCTCGGAGCCTCGATCCGCCTCCGGCTTTCGAACATTTGATTGACGTCGTGCATCACCGGGGTCCCGACGAGGCCGTCGAGGTCCTCGAAGCCGAGTCAGATGATACGATTGTGCAGGTCCTAGGTCGCGCCAACCCTGCCCTGGCCGATGAGATCTTGTGGTCTTTTGGCGAGGCACGCAGGCAGGCCATTTTGGACGCTGCAGCGCCTTCGCAACGCGAGCAGTGGACCAAAAACCATGGCTACCCTGAGGACAGCATCGGCCGTCTCATGGATCCACCGCTGGCGGTCATGACGCCCGACCTCACCGTCCAGGAAACTGTGGAGCGCTTGCGCCGGGTCGTGAAGAAGGCGCTCGTGACTTACGGTTGGGTGGTAGACTCAGAAGGGAAGCTAGTCGGAGTGGTAGTTTTTCGTGAGCTGTTGTTCGCGGAACCAGAACAGAAGCTCGCTGAGCTGATGCTCAAGGACCCTTTCTCGCTTCGACCCGAGCTTTCTCTAACCGACGCTATGCGCGAGGCCCTGAAGCGTCATTTCCCAGTGTATCCGGTGTGCGACGCGGCCGGGCGCCTGCTCGGTGTTGTGCGCGGCCAATCGCTGTTTCAGCAGCAGGCCTTCGAACTCAGCGCCCAGGCGGGTACGATGGTCGGCGTTGAGAAGGAAGAGCGACTGGCGACGCCTTGGCTGCGGAGTCTAAAATTTCGTCACCCTTGGCTGCAACTGAACCTCCTGACGGCGTTCATCGCCGCGGCCGTGGTGGGTGTGTTCGAGGCCACGCTGGAGCAAGTCGTCGTCTTGGCTGTATTTCTACCGGTGCTCGCCGGGCAGTCGGGTAACACCGGGTGTCAGGCGCTCGCCGTTTCTCTTCGAGGCATAACACTCGGGGAGTTCGAAGGCGGTGGGGCGAATCGCGTCGTAGCGAAAGAGGCCTTGCTCGGCTTCCTGAACGGCATCTTGGTCGGCATAACTGCGGGTCTCGGCATGTATTTTTATGCTCGCCTGCAGGGTAGCGCTTCACCCCATTGGCTAGCGCTAACGGTGATGCTCGCCATGATAGCTTCCTGCACTGTCAGTGGCATCGCGGGTTCAACCATCCCCCTCATTTTGCGCAAAGTTGGCGCTGACCCAGCGACCGCCTCCAGCATCTTCCTCACGACCGCGACAGACGTGGTGAGCATGGGCGTATTCTTGAGCCTCGCCAACTGGCTCGTGCTTTGACAGGTGCCATCGCGGCGTGGCTCGAGTACTGCAATTCGTTGGGCCGGTGAGCTCGTGAGCGATCGGCGCGTGCGACTAGGAGAAGTCGACCGCTATCGTTGGCTTGCCGCGCTCGCCATCGTTTGGATCCACACCGCGACGTCTCAGTTGGCCCTCGAGGCAACGCTCTGCGCGAGGTTTGCCGTGCCTTTCTTCGCCGTCACCCTGGGCTATTTCGCCGCCCAAAGTACGAAACCCTTTACCGCTTACGCCGCTCAACGAGCGCGCTCGCTCTATCTGCCTTTCCTGGCTTGGACGGTCATCTACCTCGGGGTGCGCTATCTCGCAGCATGGGCCCTGCATCACTCGGCTCCTGCTATTCCCCCCTTTCTGAGTCTAATCAGCAGCGGCTCGGCCCAGCACCTGTGGTTTTTGCCTTTCGGCTTCGTGCTCTCGATAACCGCTTATGCGCTCCGGCAGCGGCCGCGCTGGGCTTTGCTGGGCGTGTTACTGGCCGTGGCGGTTACGCTCTTGCCGCGACCCCACCAAGGCTCGCTCGGATACTTCCTGGGCCTTGCTCACGATAATCTCTTACCCGGTCTCGCAGGTATATGGCTCGCCGCGAAAGGGCCTCTACAAGAGAATGCGCGAATTCGCGCCGCTTCATGGGTAGTGGCGTTATTGGCGATGGGGTTCGAGCTGAGCCTGGGACGAAATGCGTTCATTGAAGCCGGCCTCGGTCTCTCGATATTCTTGGCGACCGCTAGCGCGCCCGCAGGGCAGCGTGACTTGGATACAAGGCTGGGTGCGCTCGCGTTCGGCGTCTACGTCGTTCATGTGCTTTTCGTCGAGGGTTTTCAGGATGGGCTCGCTTACGTCCTTGGATCCTCAGGCTCACCGAGCCTGAGCCTGAGCCTCGACTTGTTTGTCTTCGCGAGCGCCGCTATCGCCAGCGTGGGGGCGACCCTAGTGCTGCGGCGTAGTTCATGGACGCGCTGGCTCGTTTAGCCTTAAAAATCCGAGTCAGCGTTCAACTCTCTTGCAAAAGACCAAGCAGCGCGTTCGGCTGAATTCGATATTCTTTTCCGCAATAATCGCAGTCAATTTCGAGCGGCTTGCCTTCCTCGATCATGGCGCGAATTTCCCCTCGATCAATGGTGGCGAGCGCGCCGAGCAGCCGACTCTCGCTGCACCAGCATTCGAAGTTCACTGAGCTCACGTCGGTTAACGTGTAGTTCATTCCGTACAGCAGCTCTTCCAGCAGCACGTCAGGTGAAAAGCCGGCCTCGAGAAAGCGCGAGATATCTTCGAAGTCCTCTAGGCGCGCGGCCATGACCGCAAGGGGCCCTTTACCGACCTCGGGTAAGAGCTGCACCAAGTAACCGCCCGCTTCTTTGATTTCTCCATCTTCGAAAATGGTCGCGACCGCCAGCATTGTATCGACCTGCTCGGACTCACGCATGTAAGCCATCATACCCGTCGTGATGCCCGCCTTTTCGGGCACCTCTACGATACCCTGATTGACGGAGCCGTTTTGCAGCGTACGCATCATCTGCAAGTGGTCGCCCGCCTCGGCCGTTACGGGGTGACCCGAACGCAGTTGAGCCAGCCCGCGAGTGAGGCCGCCGGGACTCGAATCAGCGATCAATGTATCCTTCACCCCCGTCTTGCGAAAAATTCCCTGAACGCGGAGCCCTGGAGACATCGTCTCTCGAAAGAGCACGGTCGCCGTTATCAAATCGCTCAGGGTGCGCGCCGTCTCTCCCGTAACCTTCTGGCGCTTACAAATTTCGCGAACCGTTTCGGTGCTCCGAATCACAATCGCGCGAAACGCTCCGTCATCGGTGATGGCGCGGCGGGTGTAGTCGCCACTTGGCGATTCGAGGTTCGGCTCGGTCATGCCCGGGGGGCTTATCACATCTCGCGCCGGGCGGCCTTTTCAGCGTGAATTAGGGGCATTCTGCGCGCCGCTCTCTGGCTCGCACTGCAGCGGGCTAGGGGGCGTCAGACTGGGCCAAAAAGGCGGCGAGCACCCCGTTGGTCCAACCGAACCCGTCTTGCAGCGGATATTCTCCGCCACCGGCGCTAGAAAGCGCCGCGAGCACGTCATACTTTTCGACCAGCTTTCCGCTATCTCGATACTTCTGCGAGTTCCGCTCGATCCAGCGCCTTTCGAGTTCTTTCGCTAGCTCGAGGTAGCCGTAGCGGCGTAGGCCGCGACTCGCCATCCAAACCAGAGGTGCCCAACCGTTCGGGGCGTCCCACTGTTCTCCGCTGGCTACGAGTGTTGTGAGTAGACCATGAGGGGCAAGGAGTTTGTGCTCAATAGCTCGAGCGATGTGCTCGGCCGTGATGGCGTCGGTTAGGCCTACAAACAGCGGAACTACCGTCGCCGCGGTGAGCTGCTCCGTCGAGCTTTCTTCTTGCCACACAAGATCAGTAAAAGCCCCGAGTTCGGCGCTCCACAAATGGTTCAGGAGGGCGAACCGACGCTCGGCTGCGAGCCTCTCATAAGACTGAGCTCGCTCTGGGTCGCTCTCGCGGTAGGCGCGCTCTAACGCAGATTCGAGTCCGTACAGGAGCGCATTGAGATCGATGGGGGCGATCTCGACCGTTCGAATCGATATCAGGGCACCCCCTGGCGCGAACCAGCGCGAGCTAAAATCCCAGCCACTTTCGGCCGCGGCTCGCAAGTTGCGATACACCTCGCTCGGCGGCCGTCTCGAGTCGCGCGCGGTGGCAATATCCTCTCGATAGGCCTCATCGCGCGGCGTATCTCGATCATCCCAATAGCGATTCAGCAAACTGCCATCAGAGAGTCGCACGACGCGTCTTTTCGCGGAGTGCGGCTCGAGTCGCTCACTCCCCTTCATCCAAAATTGATATTCTTGCTCTAAGGCCGGCAAGAATTCTCGCCAAACTTGGCTACCTTCTCGTGTCGAAAGGAGCTCTACCATGGCCCACAAGAACGGCGGCTGGGAGCGACTCAGATAGTAGCTGCGGTTTCCGTTGGGCACGTGCCCGTAACGAAGCGTGAGGTCTTTGAAGTTCATGCATAAATCACGCACAGCGGAGTGTCGGCCTCGAGCCTCGAGCCCCAACATGGTGAAGTAAGAATCCCAATAGTAGAGCTCATCGAACCGCCCACCGGGCACCACGTAGGGATACGCGAGGGGTAAGCGACTCGAGCGCGAGTCGTGCGAATCGGGCGGCCGCGTCAAAATGGGCCAGAGTGCGTCGATGTGGTCGAGCACACTTTGGGAGGCAGAACTCACAAATCCACTAGCCGGGCGACGCGGAAGCTCAAACTCGTCGGCAACGAACCGCTTGAGATCGAACCCGGCCTGGTGCTGTTCAATCCGGTAGCGTTCGACGATGAGCTCTGGTTCTCGGCGGGCTACGGCGTCTGCGAAGGTCTTGCTATCGGAGAACAGGCCCGACATCTGGACTCGTTGAAAAAGCTCCTCATAAAGCTCAGACGGGCTTGGCTCGGAGCTCGCCCCGGCCTCGGAGCTCGCCCCCGCGGGCGGATTTTCGAGCCGAGGCGCCCGGGCGCACCCTAGCTGAAGGCTAGCGGCCGAAAGGACCAAGATCGCAAGGACTCGAAACACACCTCGAGTCTCGCTTTCGGCCGCCCGTCGCGCAACCCGCAAGCTCGTTCTGGTCCTTGCGGGTGCCCTAGAAACATTATGTTATGCATATGTGGTGCCCAAGCTCGCTCTTTGAAGCCCAGGCAGCCTATTTGCCCGCAAATTTGGGTTCAGCGCACCGAGAAAACGCCCTCTTCGCCGCCGGGGGGCGTGGCGAAGAGTTGCAAATTGATGAGATATCTCGGGCCTTGGAAATACTCGAGCACCATGTCGTGGTCCCCAGGAGCGAGCTCGACTTTGGAAGTGACCTCTTTGGGCGAATGAATGCCGTCGTTCTCTAACACTACCTTGCCGTCGATCCAAAGGCGCGCGCCGTCGTCACTCGAGATGCGGAACGTCCAATTGCCGCCTTGTTCGAGAAAGAATGAACCCGAATAACGAATCGCAAACCATTCGAAATGTTCGGGCACCCCAGGGAAGCCCGTCTTCCATTCGCGCGTCGGAATATCCCACTCGCAGGCGTAGAGCACGCTGATCCCCTCGAGCTTGCCGTATTCGGTGGGCAAATGTCCGGTACCGCGGCGAAGCGGATAGACGACGCCTTCGAAGCAGCCACGGATTGGTTTGTCATAGCCAAAGACGTTCTCGGGGGGCTTTTCGGGCGGCTCGATGGGCTCTTCGATGATCTCGGGCGGAGGCGAGCTGGGCTCCACCGCGGGAACTGGTTCTTCGGTCGCTAGTTCGTCTGCTTTATTGGGCTCCGCGGGGAGAGAGGGCTCCTGAGGAGTCTTAGCGTCGACGGGCTTCTTGGGCGGCGTAGGTTCCTTGGGCTCGGTCGTCGGCTTTTTGGGATCCTTGGGCTTCTTGGGCTCGGGCTCTACAGGTTTTTTTGCCTCGGGCTCTTTGGGCTTCTTGGGCTCAGGCTCTACAGGCTTTTTTACTTCGGGCTCTTTGGGCTTCTTTGAATCAGCCTTCTCCGAGACGCTGCCCTTATCGTCCTTCTTGGCTGGCGGTCGCTCGAGTTCAGGACCTTTGATCGGCTCGTGTTTGCCCGAATTGGACGAGGTCCCCGAACCGCTGCCCTTGCTTCCGCCTGAAGCACTGCCACTGCCTGAAGCACTGCCGCTGCCCGAAGCACTGCCGCTGCCCGAAGCACTGCCGCTGCCCGAAGCACTGCCGCTCCCCGAGATCGTGCTGCTTCCCGCTGTACTGGCAGAGCCGCCCATACGGATCGAAACGCCTCCCTTGCCATGAAAATTAGAAGGCTTAGTCGAGCGTGTGATGCCCGAGCTGCGAGGCTTGGTCGAAAAGACGAAGCTGGAGCTTGCCCCGGAGTTGGAGGCGGAGGCGCTGGACGAGCTGCGTGCCTGTCCGCCCGCGTGAAATGAACAGCCCGCAAGCCCCAGAGCGCCAAGCACCAAGAAGGTAGCCGAGAGTGGGCGACGAGAGGGTTGCGCGTTCGCCCAGCGGAACGTTGAGAAATCAGCCGCGACTTGGGAGGAAGACTTGCTTTTCATATTCAGTTCTTAGGGGGTAAAATCCGTAATTCTTGGCGATACGAGCAGACTAGGGAGTCGCTTCCTTGAGGTCGGCGAGCGCGGCCCGGGCCGCCGCGATTGTTTCGTCAATTTCTTCGTTTTCGTGCTGAGCGGAGAGGAAGGCTGCTTCGAACTGAGAAGGGGGCCAATAGATACCGCGGTCGAGGAGTCCGCGGTGGAAACGCGCAAATGCGGCGCGGTCGGTCTTTTCGGCGTCGTCCCAATTTTTGACGGGACCCTCGGTGAAGAAGAGGGTCAGCATGGAGCCTACACGCTGCACGGTGCCCTTCACTTTTAGTTCCGCGAGAGCCTGATTGAGTCCGTTTTCGAGTCGTGCGCCTTTTCGCTCGAGTTGCTCGTAGAGCGGAGGGGAAAGGAGCCTAAGCGTTGCTCGCGCCGCCGCTACGCTGAGCGGGTTTCCGCTCAAAGTGCCAGCCTGATAGACGGGGCCGAGCGGCGATAACAGTTCCATAATCTCGCGACGGCCGCCATAAGCGGCCAGCGGCATGCCACCGCCGACGATTTTTCCGAGACAAGTGAGATCGGGCTTTAGGTTATAGCGGCCAGCGGCGCCGCCTATTCCGACGCGGAAGCCTGTCATGACTTCGTCGAAGACAGATAGCGCGCCGTGCTGAGTGCAGAGCTCGACCAGCGTCTCCAAGAAACCCGGCTCGGGCGGGACGCAGCCCATATTGCCGACGACCGGTTCGACGATTACGGCGGCAATTTCAGTGCCGTGTTGAGCGAAGAGTTCGCGGAGCCCCTCGGCGTCGTTATAGCTAGCGCTGATGGTATATCGGACGACCTCCGCCGGTACGCCTGCTGAGTCGGGTTGCCCAAAGGTCGCCGCCCCACTGCCCGCTTGAACGAGCAAACCATCGGCGTGGCCGTGATACGCCCCCCGAAACTTGACGATATAGGGGCGCCCGGTAAAGCCACGCGCGAGGCGGAGGGCGCTCATGGTCGCTTCCGTGCCACTCGAGACGAGGCGCACCATTTCCACATGAGGCAGGCGGGCGACGATGTCTTCCGCTAGCTCGACTTCAGCCAAGGTGGGCGCGCCAAAGGAGAGTCCTTTTAAAGCGGCCATACGCACCGCTTCGACCACTTCGACGTGTCCGTGGCCTAAAATGGCCGGGCCCCAAGAGCCGACGTAGTCGATGTATTCGCGGCCGTCTTCGTCGACCAATCGACAACCAAAGGCGCGGCGAATAAAGGGAGGATTGCCGCCCACCGCGCGAAAGGCGCGCACGGGACTATTGACTCCTCCCACCAAGACGCGCGAGGCGCGAGCCATGAGAGCATCGGGAGACGATGAGTTCGACATCGGCTTCGTTCTACCGAAATCGCTCTCCCGGACCAGAGCTTTCGCCGAGCGTTTAACGCAAGGTGAGGTCTTTGCGCAGAAGGTAGACGCTGCGGCCCAGTTCGAGGCGCCACTCCGAAAGGAGGGTGGTCGTCTCGTTGGACCAGCGATAACGGCTGAGTCGAGCCAAGAGGTGGGGTGTGTGGTCGCCTACCTGGCGACGATTGGGGAAACGGCCGAGCGCATCGCGAATGCGCGCCGAACCGAGGTCTGTTGCGCCTCTCTCGCGGAGGCACCAGGCCTCGGTCAACAGACGATGTTGGTGGGGTTCGGGTTCTTCCACGGAGAGCGCGCTAGCGTCCCCGAGACGAGCTTCAGCTCGCTCGAATTCTCGTCGCAAGAGCGCCGCCTGGGCCTCGAGCACCATGCCTTCGGCGATTCCCCACGGGTCGTCCATGTCGGAGTAAATGCGGGACGCCCACTCGGTGTGGCGCGTGGCTAAGTCGGGTTCGTCGGTGTCGATGGCAATCATGGCCAAGAGGCGTCGACACGCGGCTTGACCGCGAGGCGTGCGGAGCTGCTCAAAGGATGAGAGCGCTGCTTCGGCGACTTGGGTAGCTTCGTGAAAGTTCAACACGCGGTGCTCGACGTGGGCGAGGGAGGCATCTGCCTGCGCCGTGCCGAGCCGATAACCGACCCGTTCGAACTCTGCGCGTGCCTTCTCTGCAGCGCGTCGGCTCTTATCGACTGCGCCTTCACTGTGTTCAATCCAACTCGAGAGCAAGAGGCACTGCCCGCGGCCGAGGGGTTGTTCGCTCAAAGCGTAGTTCTGCTCGGCGCGCTGCGCGAGCGTACGAGCCGCCTCAGGATCGCCCAGCAAAAAGTCGATTTCTGCCAGGACCGTCTCGGCCTGAGCTTGCCCGAGCACGTCTGAGCGCTCGATCATGACGTCGAGTGCGCCTTCGACGAGCCGCTTGCCTTCTTTCAGATTGCCGAGTTCAGCATAGACGTGACCCAAGAGACGCAGGGCGTGCGCCTCTTGGTGCGTGTCGTTCGTATCTCGGAACGTGGTCCGGCTACGTTCGGCGTATTCACGCGCCTCGAGTGTCCGCCCAACATGACGCAACGCTTCAGCGCGCCAGCGGTCTTGGTGGGCGCGCATTTCCCCTTGCAAGCGACCCCGCAAGAGGTCGAGATCGCTCAGCGTGGAGAGAGGCTCGCGCGCGCCGTTCCAGGAGGCGTGCAAGAACGCGAACAGGTGAGATGCCGCGCCGTTGACGTCTCCGCTCTGAATCAAGTTCATCACTTGTTGGCGAACGATGCGGCGCGACGAGGCGAGCGGGTGTTGCTTGAGGGCTTCGGCTGCGGCCCGGTAGATGCGGGTACGATCACTGCGTTCAGCCAGCATCGCAGACAGATGCTCTTGCAGGAGGGCGTGAGGCCACGAGTAGCGACCTGGGCCCCGGGGAATGAGTACTTCAGCCTTTTGTAGCGCCGAGATGCACTCTTCGGCCGGAAGCCCTAGCTCTTCGAGCAAAGGCTTCAAGACTTCGCGTCGCAAGTCGCTTGAAATGGCGGCGATGGCAAAGGCCGCTAACTGATAGCGCTCGGGGACAGCAACGAGCCGGCTCTCCCAAAGCTCAGCCGTCGTTTTGGGGCGCATCTCAAGCGCCTCGGGCGGCACCTTGTAAAGGCCATTTTCGAGGACCATGGCCCCCTCGAGCGCCCAAGCGTGGAGCTGCTGCAGCGCGAAAAGGGGATTGCCGCGGCTGCGCTTGGCGGCTTCGTCGATCGCGTCTTCGTCGAGCGGCATCGAGCGTCGCAAGAGCTCGCGAGTGGTGTCGGGTTCGAGGGGAGGTACGTCGATAGCGACGCCGCCCATAGCCTCGAGCAGTGTGCGCAGGCGCTCGGCCGCAGGGGTTCCGAGGTGGACGTCTTCGGCGCGCGCGGTGGCGAGGATAATGTACGGTTGATCTTTGTCTTCGATGAACATGCGCTGGAAGCCATCGAAGGTGCTCTCGGAAGCGTTATGTAGGTCGTCGAGCCAGAACAGGAGTTTTTGCCCTTGTCCCACTCGTCGCACCACATGCCGCGAAACAGTGCGCCGAGTGACGACGCTGTCGAGCGCGAAGCGCACGCCACTCGGACCAATCGGAGAATCGGGGCCGCCTGCGCTGGGCCTCAGCCATTCACCTGCACCCGCGACCCAAGTGCGGCCGTCGCGGTCCGCTTTCTTGACGTTCCAACGCTGCAGCAGCGACCGTTCAATCGTGGGGCGGTCCGCTCGCTCGAAATTGTAGTAGCGCGTCACGGCGCCCACGACTCCATCGAGCGGGCCCCGAACTCGACGGTAGCGCGCGTAGAGCGGAATCATTGTGCCGCCCTCTTGCACGGTCTGGCAGAGCCACTCAGCGATACGACTCTTGCCCGAACCGGCCGGCCCGACCAGCAAGATGAGTCGTTGCTTAGGCTCATCACTCTCGATGACCTCGGAGCAGATCCGGAGCAACTGAGCCCTCACCTCTTCTCGGCCGACCAGCGGCGATTGGCGAATGCTAATCAAGCTCGTGGTGCGATCTGTCTCGGCGTCGAGCACGGGGTTACGACCGGGATAACCGCGCCCTTCGGGCAAAGGACGAACCGGTGCCGAGCGGATGCGCGGCAAGATGTAACCCGCCTCGGGAGCCATGGGAGGTCCGAAGTCGGCGAAGGTTTGCCGCGCGGTGGCCGCAAACTCCCAACGCGACCAGGGCCGCTTTTCGAGCATGCGCATCACGAATTCTACGAGGCCCGGCGGCGTAGGGAAAGTTGGAACTAGTCGTGGCACCTCCGAATAGGCGTGCTGCCGAAGCAGCTCTTTGGCATTTCCGGAGAACGGAGCGGCCCGCGAAAGAAGGCGATAAAGGATGCAGCCGAGCGCGTAGAGGTCGGTCGCGCCACAAACGTGATGTTGCTCGTGCTGGATCTGCTCCGGGGCCATATAGCCCGGCGTGCCCGCGCCAGCGTGAGGCTTGAATTCGGGAGCCTTCTCGCCGTCGAGCCGTTCGTCGTGAAGATCACCTCGGAGCCAGGCGAGACCAAAATCGAGCACATGAACCACGGGCGGCTCTGTGCCCCGTTCCTCGACCAGCACGTTGGAAGGCTTGAGGTCACCATGGACGATGCCGCGCGCATGAGCGTGAGCGAGAGCACTCAGAATTTGATCGACGATAGGCCAGACCAAATGCCATTCGAGGCCGGCGTGCGCCAAATCGTGGAGGCTCGTGCCGCGTGCGATGTCCATCACGAGGAAGGGCGATCCGTCCTTTAATCGACCGAAATCGCGAGCGCGGACGATACAAGGATGATCGAGAGCGGCGAGCGCCCGCGCCTCCTTGTAAAACCACATGATGTATTCTTCGGCGTGCTCGCTGTCGGGGACGACGACGCGCTTCAATGCGACCTTATGCTCGGTCGTGAGATCGGTGCAGCGATAGACGATGCCCATGCCTCCCTCGCCGAGCACGGCGTCTACGCGATAGCGGGAGGCGATGACGTCACCCGCCAAAGCTTGTCCTCCAGTCGCGGCTAGGCGTGTCGCCATAGGCCCAGCGGCAGGCACGTCAGCGGCACTCGGGATTGTGGGCGGGCGACTGTCACTCGAGAGCGGAGGAGGCTCAGGACGCGGCAGGGCCACGGTTGGGGGCTCAGGAGGAGCCGGCTCCCGGTCTCGGTCGATTGATAGATCCGAAGCGGATCCTAGAAGACTCGCGTAGCCTTCGGGCGCAGGGAGCGGTTCGCTCACCGGTGACGTGTCGGGTTCCTGGGCAACGGGATCTTGAGGTAGAGCTGGGTTCAAGCTCTCGCCCGTGTTCGGGATCGGCGGAGGAGCCTCAGACAGCGGAGAGCTCTCTGGGATCTCGGGCCCCAGGTCGAAGACCTCTGCCTCGACCTTCTGCCCTTTGTCCCTCAACATGCCCCGTTCCGACGCCACCTGAATTGTCCCTCAGTACTTCCGGCCGGAGCATACTCTGCCTGGCCGATTCCGAAAATGTCGAAGCCCACCTCGCGGCATGGCATCCAGAAGCGACTAGTTCTATAGGCCCCATCCCGGGTTCTATGGGCCCCATCCCGGGCGCTGGGAGGCGTATTCCTAGCGGGCTGTTTTTACGATTCTGAAACATTTGAAAGGCGAACGTTCCGTGTCCCGTACCCTGTTTGACCCGTCCCTCTCCGAGCGTGACCCCGAAATCTCCCAGCTCATCCGTGGTGAGGAGAAGCGGGAGGTCGACAAGATTCGCCTCATCGCGAGCGAGAACTATGCCTCGCGGGCTGTGCTCGAAGCGACAGGTTCTATCCTAACCAACAAGTATTCAGAGGGTTACGCAGGCAAGCGCTATTACGAAGGCCAAGAGTTTATCGATCCCATCGAAACTCTCGCCATCGAGCGCGTTCGCGCTCTTTTTGGCGCGGAGCACGTCAACGTTCAGCCTTACAGTGGGTCTCCCGCGAACCTCGCTGTGTACCTCGCGTTCCTCAAGGCAGGCGATCCTGTGCTGGGGCTCGCGTTGCCGGCCGGGGGGCACCTCACGCACGGCTGGAACGTCAGCATTAGCGGCCTGTATTTCCAGAGCCAAGCCTACGGCGTGCGTCGCGAAGATCACCGCATCGACTACGACCAAGCGCTTCGTCTGGCACGGGAGCACAAGCCCAAGCTGATTTGGTGCGGACATTCTGCCTATCCCCGAATCGTTGATTTCAACAAGTTTCGTGAAATTGCCGATGACGTGGGAGCCATTCTCGCAGCCGACATCGCTCACATCGCGGGTCTCGTTGCCGGTGGCGAACATCCGAGCCCTGTGGGCATCGCAGACGTCGTGACGACGACGACGCACAAGACCTTCCGCGGTCCACGCGGTGGCATGATCATGTGTAAAGCAGAGCACGCCAAAGCTATCGATCGCGCAGTGTTCCCAGGCATCCAAGGCGGACCTCACAATCACACCACAGCGGCTATCGCTGTGGCCGCCAAGGAAGCGGCGACGCCCGAGTTCAAACTCTACGCCCGCGGCGTTGTCGACAACGCCAAGAGTTTGGCCGAGGCACTCCTGGGCCGCGACTTCAGCCTGGTCACTGGCGGTACCGATAACCATATCGTGCTCGTCGACCTCACGAACAAGAACATCTCGGGTAAAGTTGCGGGTCGCGCCCTGAACGCGGCTGGCATCGTCTGCAACTCGAACGCGGTGCCCTTCGATCAGCGGAAGCCCTTTGATCCGTCGGGTATCCGTATCGGGACCGGCAGCGTCACGAGTCGAGGTTTTGGCCGTGACGAAATGGTCCGCCTCGCGGGCTGGATCGATACCGTGCTCCAAGCCCCCGAGGATGCAGCGCTCCAGAGTCGCGTCGCCTCCGAGGTCAAAGAATGCTGTGCGGCCTTCCCCCCGCCGGGCATCGTGATCCGCTGAAATCTATGCTCTGAGGGCCATCGTGTCGGGGTTACGAGTGTCTGAGTTACGCTTAGCAACGCTGCTGATTTCTTGCGCCGATAGGCGCGGGATCGTGGCTGCGCTGGCTCAGCTACTCTCCGGGCACGGTGGCAACATTCTCGATTCCGATCAGCACACAGATCGAACCCTAGGCCAGTTTTTCCAGCGGATCGTGTTCGATACGGCTGAGCTCACCACCGATCGAGGGACTCTGGAGCGAGCCATTGCAGAGGTCGCGGGGCGGTTCGGGATGCGTTACAGGCTCTGCTTCGCGGAGCCGGAAGCCCCCAAGCGGGTGGCCATTTTCGTGTCGGAGTACGATCATTGCCTATACGATCTTCTACTCCGGCATCGTTCGGGGGAGCTCGAGTGTGAGATTCGTGCGGTGATCAGCAACCACGCGACGCTCGCGCCCGTGGCCGCACAGTTTAACGTTCCGTTTCATCATTTCCCCAAGACTCGCGAGAACAAGCTCGAAGTAGAAAAGCAGGAGCGAGAGCTAATCGAGCGCGAGGGCGTCGGCCTACTGGTATTAGCTCGCTACATGCAGATCTTGTCGCCCGCGTTCGTAGAGAGTCTGCCGGAGCGTATCATTAACATCCACCACTCGTTCTTGCCCGCGTTTGTGGGCGGGCGCCCCTATCATCAGGCGCATGAGCGAGGCGTGAAGTTGATCGGCGCTACCGCTCACTACGCAACCACCGTGCTCGACGAAGGACCGATCATCGAGCAAGACGTAGTGCGCTCCACGCATCGGGACAGCGTGGAAGATTTGGTCCGCAAAGGGCGCGACCTAGAGAAGGTGGTCTTGGCGCGCGCCGTGCGGGCTCATCTGGAAGACAGAGTGCTCACCTACGCGAATAAGACGGTCGTCTTCGTTTGACGCGGCCTATCCCGAAGCTTTAGGGCATTTCGGAGTTGGCGCATTTCGGAGTTGGGGCATTTCGGAGGCGGCGTACAAGAGCGCCCAGTTCATCCAGCGCTCGACTTGAGCCGGGCGTCGATACGGTGCATCCTCCGCCGCGGAAGGATTTTCCCATGAAGACGAATGCATTTGGTCTAGTCACGGTCACCTCGCTGGCCGTTTTGCTCTCAGCTTGCTCTCAAACGGCCTCCGAGCCGAAAACTCCTGAAGAGCGCATCGCGGCCGATGAAGAGAAGCTCGAAGAGCGGGAAGAGCACGGCGTGACGACGGGCGGGACTGAAACCGAAACGATCGCGCTCGAGCAAGATATCGAGAAAGCTAAGAAGGAAGAAGCCCAAGAGCAGGCCGCTCCGAAAGAGTAGCCGACCCAAACGCCTGCGAGTGCGCTGCTTGCTTTCGCTACTCGGCGTCTTCTTGAGCCACTGTCTCGATGGGGAAGGTCCCGAGCACTCGATTGGCCTCGAAGCGAATGGCCTGCTTGAGCTCGGTGTCATCCCCCTCCGCTGATAGCGCGTAGATTGAAAGCAATGCGGAGCGAGCCTTGCGTAGTTCAGCCGCGAGCCAATGGATATCGTCGCGCGCTCCAGAGGCCTGAGTTTCGTAGGCACGCTCGATATCGCGCGAGCGCCATTCAATGAGGATCCCCGGACTCGGCAGGTAGCCGGCACCCCCGCAGTCGGGACACCTTTCGGGCCCCGACTCTGAGCCTAGCTCACCCGTCCCATAACAAGTCACACAGATCCGTGAACTGTCCGCGCCCATGGCGCGACGCTAGCATGGATCGCGCGGCGATTCAGCCCCGCACCCACGGGAGCGCCTTGGGGAAGCCGGGGGTGCTTCAGGGCAAACCGATGGGCGTGCAGTCGGCCTCGGTGGTGCTGGAGGCATGGCTGTTGGTCGGAGCAAACTGGAGGGTAAACTGCCGGTTCGGGTAATTCTGAATGCCGATCTCTTCTTGGAAAACCAGAGGTGGGCTTTCGCCTGCTTCGAGTCGCGCCATCACCTTGTCGGCTTGTTCGAGGGTCAGGTACGGAATCGAGACTTGAAAAGCGCCGGTGATGGGTGTGCCTTGCGCGTCGGGTACGGTCGCCGAGAAATCGTAGGTCTCCATAGTGCATTCATCGGCGGGAGGACTCTCGAGGTCTCGGGCATCGCAGCCGACTTCGGTGTCGATGCGGTGAGCTTCACCCGTCGCCAGCATGATCATCTGACAGGCTGGACCCTGACACTGCCACGCGAGTCGAAGCTGCTGCTGGGTGATGTCGATGCAGCGATAGCGACAGAACTCGAAACGGATTGGATAGGTCGTTTCGGCGGTCGAATTTCCGATTGACTTGGGCACGCACACCCGGCCCGCCGTGAAGGCGGCCTTGAAGTTTTCGGGGATGGGAACCGCTCCGTCGCAGTTGGCCAAGAAGGGTAAGGCAAGAAGGAAGAGAAGCCGCCGCATGAGGGGATTCTAGCTCGAATCTCCAGAAACAACCTAGCGCTGCTTTCGCCGTGGCTTCGGGCGCCCCTAGCGGAATGTGAGCGGTCTCAGGGCTTTCGGAGCGCTAGCGCGAGCGCCTGATCGATAGCGTGGGCGCTGAAGCCCACGAGGATCGTGCCCCCAACGTCGAGTACGGGAATGGATGCTCCGGAGAGCCCCGCGCCTCGTAGTTTGGTGCGCATCTCGTCGCTCGCGCGGGAGTCTTCCTCGATGTCTTTTTTGGTGACCTTGGCGCCTTTGCTCTTCAGATATTCCTCGGCCAAGTGACACGGCTTGCACCAACTGGCGCCGTAAATAGTCGCCGAAATACCCGAGGCGGCGACTTGGCTTGGCTCGGCGGGAGCGGGCTTTGCAGCCTCGATTCGAGCGTCGCGAACGCCCTTACTCTGTCCTTCCCACTCGGTACGCGGATAAGGACGCGGCGGAGTGCCGGGGGCGCTGAGATCGACTACCCAGACCGAGTTCTCGCTGCCGCTTGCATGACCAGGGACCATGACGCGCACCAGACTTCGAGCGGGTCCCTGAATTTCGGTGGGAACCTCAGTCGTCTTGAAAGTACCGCTCGGATCTACCCAAACGTAGAGAACGCCTGGTGAGTCGAGTCGAGGCGGAGCGCTTGCCGCCTCCGGCGTCCCCGTGCCGTGAGTTTGCGTCGTTCCGCCGTTCTGGCACCCAAGCGGGCCTCCTAAGAAGCCAACACAGAGCAGCACCAAGCGAATTTTACGACAGTAACTGAATATAGAACTAGGGTAGGGCATCCGGAACTTCGGGGGCCTCTGGGGGGTGGACCGAGCTAGGTCGAACCGGTTTCGTGACGGTCTTCTGGAAGAGCGCGCGGAGAGTCTCGACCACGCCGATGGTGACGTAGCAGGCGAGGAGCCAGAACAAGACGAACTGGGGCCGTAGCCAACTCCAAATGACGGCGCTCGTGCCGATGATGAAGAGCAGAAGTAAGACCACCTGCAAGTTGAGCTGCAAATCCTTGAAGGATCTAAACTTGACGGTCGAGACCATGAGCAGCCCGAGCCCGACTGTCATCAGACCAATCGCGACCGTATAGCGAGGATCCCCGAGTGCGTCGTCGACCGCGTGATTCGCTACGACGAGTGAAATCAAGATGCCCGAGGCCGGTGGCGAGGGCAGGCCGATGATGTACTTGCCGGGTTTGGTCGGCTGTCCCGTTGTGTCTGAGGCCAGCACGTTGAAGCGGGCTAAGCGGATAGCCGCGCAAGCAATGAAGGAAAAAGAAGCTACGAGGCCCCACACGGGCAGGCGGTGAAGGACCCACTGATACACGAGCAGCGCGGGGGCCACGCCGAAGGAGATGACGTCAGCTAAGGAGTCCATCTGCAGCCCGAACGCGCTTTGGGTCTTGGTGAGCCGAGCCACGCGTCCATCCATGAGGTCAAAGAACATGGACAAGATGAGCAGGATCGCAGCTCGATAAAATTCGTCGGGGCCCGCGCCCGGGGACGCGCTGATGCGGATCGAGTTGAAGCCGCAAAACACTGCCCCGAGCGTGATGGCATTGGGTACGACGAAGAGCGTTTTGCGCAGGTCGATGCGGCGCTGTCGGGTCGCCACATCATAACTTCGACGCCTGAGCCAGCGTAGCCGTTGCCATGCCGGCAGGGGGCCCGGAGGCACGCTCGGGCGACTCTCTCGCTGGAGGCGGCTCACGGCTGGCAGCCTAGGATGGCCCCCACTCGACGTCAATTTTGCCCAGATCTCGAGCGGGTGGCTAGACTGGCGTGGATTGTCCTGGCCTTCCCTCTCCGTTCGCTCCTTCCCGGCTTGCGTGCTCGGTCGCGGCTTCGCTTTTGGCTCATTCCTGCTCGCTTTGGGCTGCATGCAGCCCAAAGCGGCTGCGACATCTCCGCTCGACGACAGCCAACTCGACCGCTTACACAAGGAGAATCTGAGGCTCGAAGAGCGCCTGAGCGAAGTGCAGAGCGAACGGGACGCTCAAAAAGCAGCCCTGATTCGTTGCCAAGGTTCTTCAGAGGAATTGGGGGCTCCGAAAGAAGCGGCAGCGGGCGAACCGGCCCGTCGGCAGCTCCCGGTGGTGCGCCTCGTGCCCGACGCCGCCCAGGAACCGAACGACGGAGTTCCCAAAGGCGAGGAGCGCGTCATCCTGCGCGCCTCGGGCGACATCGAAGGCGAGATTGCCCCTGCGCCGAAAGACGTCGAAAACACAACGATTTCTCCTGACTCCGGGGTACGCTTGAGCGATCCGGAACGACCCTCCTCTTCCTCGCCGCCTGCGAAGGGCTCCGCGGAAAGGCCAGCCCGATGAAACTAATCAACTATCTCCAGGCGCTTCGTTCGGACCGCGCAAGCTCGCGTCCTCGATTGGAATCGACCCGAGGGCTCTCTCTTGAGCACGTCCGGTTCGGATTTGGTCGTCGGTTTGGTTTTTTGGGGCCCGGTACTCTGGGTCCGAGCCTCCTCGGAATGGGCGTTCTGGGCTTGGGCCTGTCGAGTTTAGTCGGCGAAAGCGTCGCGCTCGCGCAAGACATGGCCGATCAGATGGACGAAAATGTCGCTACCGAGCAGGCGGCCCCCACGGACGCGACCGCGGCCCCGGGCAATCCGGTAGTCACGCTTCAAAACCAGTTGGGACCAAGCGACCTCAACAACTATTTGCCGTCGGCGGATCGCCCCATCGTCGGGGGCAACAATCCTGACAGCTTCGATCTCAACGGCGGTAGCAGGTCTTCTGGCGGCTCGATTATCATCGGAGGTTCCGGGACAGACGCGCTCTACGGCGCTCCGAGCGAGGGGCCCGAGCCCGGAATCAAGAAGCCGCTTGGGCCTGTGCCCGAGTTTCACATGGTGAAGAAGGGCGACACGCTGTGGCAGGTCTCCCAATCGTATTACGGCGATCCACATCATTGGCCGCGTTTGTGGAGTATGAATCCGCAGGTCGAAAACCCTCATTGGATCTACCCCGGAGATCAACTTCGGACCGGTTCGAAAGGTGGCCTGACGGGGCCGGGCGCATCGGCCCTCAACGCCGCGGGCGCTGACTCAGGAGAAGGACGGCAGGGATTCGTGGGCGGTACCCAGAGCGTCGCCAGCGGCACCGTCTTCTTGCGCGATCAAGGTTACATTGGGGACGCTGACCGAGACAATTGGGGAGAGCTGATCGGTGCCAAAGAAGATCGCATGATCTTGAATGAAGGAGACACCGTCTACCTGCTCATGAAAAAGGGGACCGACCTTCGCATCGGCCAAAGACTAAATATCTTTCGCTCGATTCGCCGTGCGCCGCGTGTCGCGGGGGCTCGTCGCCCTCCAGGTGAACTCGTCAAGGTCTTTGGTACCGTGCGCATCGACGGGTGGGACAAAGAAGACCGCATCGCGCGTGGCACTTTGATTGAATCGGTCGATGGTCTCGAGCGCGGCGCAAAGGTGGGCCCAGTCGGGCGGCGCTTTGATGTTGTACCTCCCAAGAAGGCTACGGTGGCCATCTCTGCGCGACTGCTGACGGGCATTCACCCCATGGTGAACTACGGTGGGCAACAGGTTGTGTTTATCGACAAGGGCCGCGAAGACGGGCTCACGCCCGGGAATCGTTTGCGCGTCGTAGAACGAGGCGACACCTGGCGGCGCCATCTCAAGGCGGGCAGCAAACACCAGAAACTGCGCGTGGATGTGGACTCGGACGAGGCCGCGCCGGTCGAGAAGACGCCGCTCCACGGCAATGACGATAAGTTTCCTGACGAGGTGGCGGGCGAGCTAATTGTCCTCCGCACCGAAGATTACAGTTCCATTTGCCTGGTTTCGGAGTCCAGCCACGAGCTGGAGTCGGGGCAACGCGTGGTGTCGACCGTCGGATATTGAGCTAAGACTCCCTCGGTCCCGGCTGGCCTTTTGGCCCGAAGCGTCGGGAGCCCTCGAGCCGCTGTGGATCCAGGAATCATGATCGTATTCGCCCTAGGTGTGGGCGCTTATTCAGTCGGGAGCACGCTCTATTTTAGCGGGCTGTTCCGGAAGCCCACCAGCGGTCTCATGCGCGCGGCGCGGCTTGCCTTGGGCCTAGGCGCGCTAGCCCATGCGCTCTACATTTTGTGGACCTCGTTCCTCACTCACAAGTGCCCCATTGAGAGCATGCACTTCGCCCTAAGTGCTTCAGCGCTGGTGATGGTGGCCGTGTTTTGGGCGCTCGGCCCCCGTTTTCGGGTGGAGCCTCTCGGCGCGCTGGTGGGGCCGATCGGGTTAGCCTTCTGGATCGCCGCTGAATTCCTGGGCAAAAGCGGCATCGTGCCGCGTGTGCCCCGCTTCTGGTTGTCGCTCCACATCGCGGCCAACTTGCTTGGCGTGGGGCTATTCCTGCTCGCGGGGGTCGCTTCGGCCTTCTATCTTTATGTGGAACGGAACCTGAAGAGAAAGTCGACGACGCTCATTCCCGGTGCCATGCCGGCGCTCGATTCTCTAGACCTCACCGCCTACCGCTTGCTCATCCTTGGCTATCCTTTCCTCACCTTTGGTGTGGTGACCGGCGGGATGTTTCTGTCGGAGCTCAACTTCGCGCATCCGACGGAGCTCTTGCGGCCGCTGCTGGGATACTCTTCCTGGCTCCTACTCGGTTTGGTCTTGCTCTGGCGAGGGCCCCTCGGGAACCGTGGACGGAAGAGCGCGATCGGTACCTTGCTCGGCGTGTCGTGCGTGCTCCTGCTTTTGCTCCTCTATTTGAGCGGGGAAGGTCAAGGATCGGCCGCGAGCGCCGCTAGCACGGTGGGCTCGGGGGAGCGCGCGGTATGATCGTTGTGGTAGGGTTTTCCCACCATACAGCGCCGATCGCGTTGCGCGAACAATTTGCCTTAGACGAAGCGCGGGAGGACGAACTCATCTCGGGGCTGATCGCTTCGGGCCAGGTGAGCGAGGCGTTCGCTGTATCGACCTGCAATCGGGTCGAGCTCTACATGGCCGCGACCTCGAAAGAACCCGACCTGGTGGCGGCGAGCGTAGAGGCCTGTCGCAAACTATTTGTACGACGTGCGCCGGCGCTCGCTTCGCATCTCTATGACAAGCGGGGACCGGAGGCACTTCGGCACCTATTTCGAGTCGCCAGTTCGCTCGACTCGCTGGTTATCGGCGAAGCGCAAATTTTGGGACAACTCAAGCAAGGCTACGAACGAGGCGTCGCGCGGCAGAGCGTGGGCCCAGAGCTCGGGCGAGTGTTTCCGCAGGCCTTGCGTAGTGCGAAGCGAGTCCGAACCGAGACGGAGATTGGCGTAGGCCAGGTCTCCGTTCCAACCGTGGCTGTCGAGCTTGCCGAGCGCATTTTTGGTGATCCGAAGGGGCATCGGGTGGCGGTGATTGGCTCGGGCGAAATGGGCCAGACGCTGGGCCGCTTATTTCATGGGCTCGGTGCCAACCTGACCTTGGTGGGGCGAAGTGAAGAGCGCGCTTTAGGCCTAATGGGCGAGCTCGGAGCCCCCTTTTGTTCCCTCGATCAGCTCTCGGAGCTTCTCGGGACGACCGACATTGTCGTGTCGAGCACGGCGGCGAGCGAACCCATCATCTCTTTAGAGCAGCTCTCCAAGCTGAGGCGGGTGCGTCGTGGTCGCAACCTGTTCTTGATCGATCTGGCGGTGCCTCGCGATATCGACCCAAGGGTGGGCGAGCTAGAAGGAGTGTTCCTCTATAACATCGACGACCTCTCCGTAATAGCTCACGAATCGCGTGCAGGGCGCGATCGCGAAGCGGAGCGAGCCGAAGGTATCGTCGAGGAGGTACTGGGTGAGCTCGAGCGTCGCCGCAGCGAAGCTCAGGTCACGCCCACCATAGTTCGACTACGCGAACGGGTCCGTGAGGCCTTCGGGGTCGAGCTAGAAAAGAGCCTGCGCGGCAAGCTCCAAGGCCTCGACGCTCAAGAGCAAGCGGCCCTCAGTAAGCTGATTGAAGCGGGCGTGAATCGGTTGCTCCACGCCCCCAGCACTCGGCTACGCGAAGAAGCGAGCCGGGGCGAGGCAGGCGAAGCGGCCGAGTGGTCGCGCGCCCTCGGGCAATTGTTTGCGCTCGAAGCGAGCGCGGAAGTTCGAGGCAAAGCCACCCCGAGTGAAGAGTCTGAGGTAGCTAACGATCTCGAGTTGGTCAGCGATCCTGATTTGGCCAGCGATCCTGCTGCCGCCCACAAACTAGAGCCAGCGTCGAAGCTTCTCTCCGACGAGGCGGACGAGCCCGTGGCCAAACCCAGTGAGCTGCGCTCGCGAGAAAGAGCATGAAAGCGCGAACCTTCATCGTAGCAACTCGCAAGAGCGAGCTCGCCCTTGCCCAATGCCGTGCGTACCTGAGGGAACTCGCTCTCGCCGTACCGGGTGTGCAGTTCGAAGAGCTGCACGTCGTCACGACGGGCGATAGGATAACCGATCGTCCCCTGTCGGAGGTGGGCGGGAAGGGGCTTTTTCTTAAGGAAATCGAAGAAGCCCTGTTCGAGCGGCGCGCCCATTTTGCAGTGCATTCTTTGAAAGACGTGCCCCCTGAGCTCCACCCCGAGCTGGCGCTCGGTTGTATCCCCAGGCGCGAAGACGCGCGCGATGCGGTCGTCACTTTCGATGGGCGGTCCCTGATGGAGTTACCCGAGGGCGCAAAGCTAGGAACGTCTTCCTTGAGGCGCGCCCTGCAGGTACGGCTCTTGCGACCAGACCTCGAGATCGTTTCGATTCGAGGCAACGTTGGAACGAGGATCCGCAAGGTTCGGGAGCGCCAAGTCGACGCGACGATTTTGGCTCAGGCGGGTGCCAATCGCCTCGGAGTAACTCATGAGCTCGCTCACACGCTCTCGGTCGAAGAGTGTCTGCCGGCCGTAGGCCAGGGTGCGTTAGCGGTTGAATATCGGGTCGATGACGGCGAAGTCAGAGAGCTGCTCCGCGCGCTCAACGATCAAGAGACGGATGTCACGACGGCAGCCGAGCGTGGAGTGCTCTCGGCAGTCGAGGGCGACTGCAAGACCCCGGTTGCCGCCTATGCCGTGAGGGAACAGGGCGAGCTCTGGTTGCGGGCTCTGCTGGCCCGGCCCGATCAAACCGGTCTAGTTCGGCTCTCGGCTCGCAGGAATTTTCCAACAAATTTCGAGGAAGCCAGCGCTTTTGGCCTGGAGCTTGGTCGCGAGCTGCGCGCGCAACTTAGCCCTACAGCTTAGGGAGGGTCGTGATAACGTCCGCGCCATGCTGAAGCGGACGATTCGAATTGCAGGGTTATTGGGAGCGTTGGTTCTTACTCCTGGGCTCGTGGCCTGTGGCCCAAAGCAGGATCCCAACGTGGCTCAAGTGACGGTCGCCCCCATGCCTCAGGGCGGGGAGTGGCGCGGAGTTTATTACAATCAACGTTACGGATTTCTTCATCTCACCGACTCGGGCAACGCCATCAACGGTGCCTGGAGAAACTCGGAGGGCGACAAGTGGGGTGACTTGCATGGCGAGGTCGATGGCAACCTGCTGCGCTTCGATTGGACGGAGCACAAGGTTGGAGTGGTCGGACCCAACGCCACATCCCACGGCAAAGGCTACTTTAACTATGTTGTCGTCGGAGAAGACGCCTCGCATGAACTCAAGGGCGAGTGGGGCCTGAACGAGAAGGAATACGGCAATCCTTGGGATGCGGTGAAGCAGAGGAACATGGAGCCCGATCCTGCCAGCGTCCGGCCCGACAACATTGAGAACCGCGTGGGCGCTGTCGGATTCGACGGTGGCGCAAGCGACACCGAGCTGGAAGCCGACGACGGCGACAAGGCAGCTCAGCGCAAGGCCGAAGAAGAAGCTCAGGCCAAAGAGGAAGCAGAAAAGAAGGCCGCCGACGAGGCAGCCAAGAAGGCCAAGAAGAAGGGGAAGAAGTAGTAATCGTGCCCGGCGTAGCTGCTCTTGGACTTCAGTTTGAGGAACCCCCGCTCTTTGAGCGGGGGGCTCCGGGGCGGAGCGCCGTTTCGCTCGATCCCTTGGATGTACCCGCCGTCGATGCCCAAAAACTCTTGGGCTCGCTGTATCGGCACAATGCTGCGGGTTTTCCGGAGGTGAGCGAACCTGAGGTGGTTCGGCATTTCGTGCGCATCAGTCAGTGGAACTTCTCCATCGACACGCAGTTCTATCCCTTGGGCTCGTGCACCATGAAGCACAACCCGAAGGTCAATGAGTGGGCCGCGCGTCTTGCCGGTTTTGCTGAATTGCATCCGCTCACGCCCACGCATTTGGCGCAGGGTGCGCTCGAGATCATGGTGAGCTTGCAAGAGCTGCTCGCCGAGATCGTCGGTATGGACGCCGTCAACCTTCAGCCGGCAGCCGGCGCGCAAGGTGAGATGACGGGTCTCATGATGATGCGCGCCTATTTCCAGTCGCAGGGCCGTTCGCCGCGCAAGATGTTCATCCCCGAGAGCGCGCACGGAACGAATCCTGCTTCGTGTGCTTTAAACGGATTTGAGGCCGTAACGTTCCCCGCCGGGGACCGTGGCATCGTCGAGAAGGAGCGTCTCTATCGCGCTATCGAGGAGGCTGGTGGTGAAGTCGCGGGGTTGATGATTACCAATCCCAACACGCTGGGGCTCTACGAGAGTCAGCTACCCGAGATCGTTCAAATGATTCACGAGCGCGGCGGGCTCGTGTACGGCGACGGCGCCAACTTGAACGCCATTTTAGGCAAGGCTCGCCCGGGCGACATCGGCGTCGACGTGATGCAGTTCAACCTGCACAAAACTTTCACCACCCCGCACGGTGGGGGTGGCCCTGGTTCGGGCCCCGTTGCCTTCAAGCAACATCTAGAGCCCTTTCAGCCGTTGCCCGTGCCCGCTCGTCGGGGCCAAGAATTTGTTCTCGACTATGAGCGTCCGCTGAGTGTGGGCCGGGTGCGCTCTTTTTACGGCAACTTCGGTATGATGGTGCGCGCCTACACCTATATCCGCGAACTCGGTCCAGACGGTCTCCGTGCCGTCAGCGAGAAGGCGGTGCTGAACGCGGCCTATATCACGGCTCGGCTCAAGGATGTTCTGCCGCTCGGCGTCGACACACCCTCGCTTCACGAGTCCGTTTTCTCGGACCGCGCGCTCGAAGCGGAGACGGGCATCAAGACGCTCGATCTAGCCAAGCGTTTGATCGACTACGGCTTCCACCCCCCCACCGTCTATTTTCCACTCGTGGTGCGCGGCGCGCTAATGGTCGAGCCCACAGAGACCGAATCGCGTGAGACGCTCGATGAATTTTGTGATGCGATTGTGAGCATCATTCAGGAAGCCCGCGAAACCCCAGACCTGGTTCGCTCAGCGCCGCATCTGCCGCGCCTGCGGCGGCTCGATGAAGCGCGCGCTGCGCGAAAGCCGCGCCTTCGTTGGTCTCCACGCGATGCTCAGAGTGAAGACTGAAGGCAAGACGCTGAGAAACCTGGCCGAAACGTTGCTCGCTTCGGCCTAACCTTCAGCTCGCCGCTAGGTTTTGCGCTTCTCGTCGGCGCCCGCCAGAATCGCCAGGTGCTCGCCTACCTGCTTGGTTTGACTCGTCCGCGCCTCGTCCTTTGGTGTTACCTGGTGTGGTGGCTCGGCGTCGCGATTCCCTATTTTGATGGAACGCCAAGTCTCTGGCTCAACTCGCTCGGCATTGCTTCTATTATCGGCACGGGGCTCTATCTCAGCACGTCGTATGCGGGAGCTGTGCGCGTGACCCTGCCTAGAGTCGCGGTGATACGCCTGTATTTGATGCCATTTTTTGTGTCGAGCTTCGCCGTACTCATCAAAGGGCGTGGATTCTGGCTGGTGTTTCACCCAACCTGGCTAGGTAACCTGTGGCCGGCCAGCGTTTGTGTGCTGTTTGTGGGAACGGTCAGTTTGCTCAAGATGGCCCACGCGGCTAGAGGCGAGGTTCGAGTACTACGCTGAAGGTGGCTCGCCGCTCGAGATCTCCCAGGCCAAGGCGCCCTTCATCGTTTTGGCCGGTGCAATAGACCGATTCTGTTGTGCGAAAACAGCTATGGAAACGCCCCACCCCTACCTCAAGGGCGCCCTCGGTGCCGGGAACGCTCGTGAGGACGAGCCGATCTTCTAAGTCGCCTGTTCCGAGCGCCCCTTCGATGCCACGGCCCACGCAGGCGATACCCTCAACTGTTTGGATGCAGGTATGGAAGGTATCCAGATCGAATCCCAACACGCCCGTCGCTACCTGCGTCGGCGCGTCGCGGCCTATCCGATCGCCGGTTCCCAGTTGGCCGCTACTGTTTCCACCCCAGCACCAAAGCGAAGCGTCGCTCCTGGTTGCGCAGGCGTGGCTTTGGCCCGCCCGAACGTCTTGCCAATCTTGTTCAAGTCCCACGCGTTGAGGTGTGCGGAGCTGCCCGGCCGCGGAAGGGCCGAGCCCGAGCTCGTTGCTACTGTTTCGGCCCCAACAGTAGAGCGCGCCGCTCACGTCGATGGCGCAAGTATGCCCCTGCCCGGCTGCGACGCGCTGAAACTCGAGTTCGTGGGGGACCTCGAGCGGAGTCGACGAGGCTGGACCCTCGTCTGGAAATGGATCGGCCTGGCCCAGTTGGCCTTCGGCGTTGGCACCCCAACAGTAGAGTCGTCCGCTTCTCTCGATGGCGCAGACATGTTCGCTGCCTACATCGAACGTCTGGATGGCCTCGTTGAGTGGGACGGCCTCCAAGGTGAAACGATCCGAGAAGCTCCCGGTGGCTCCGTTTTGGCCGAGCCCGCTGCACTCGAGCTCACCGCTTGCGCGCAGCGCGCAGCTCAGCGTGGAGCCAGCGCCTACTTGCAAATAGTCGGTGTGCTGATTGGCGAGGTAGGCAACGCTGTGATCGTCGCTCGAGCCGTTACCCAGCGCGCCGTCTTGCCCGGCACCAAAACAATAGAGCGCGCCCAGGGAGATGAAGCAGCTATGTCGTGAGCCCAAACTGAGCGAACTGGGGGCGCCCTGAAAGGGCAAATCGAGCCCGCTTTCTCCGGCATTCCCGCCTGAAGCGGAACTGTCCGTTCCGCCGTTCGGAGCACCGCCATTCGGGGCAGTTGTAACTCCGTCCGTGGGGTCGGCGCCTGCGGCGCCTCCCACCGAGCTCAAGATTTCGCCGCTCGTTTGACACGCCGCCAAAGCCAACAGCGTCGCGACGAGATACGGGGGGTAGCATCTCTCGTTCCTCAAAAGGTCGCTCCCAGGTTGAAGCTCGAAAAGCCGAACATAGTCGTCGTGTCTAGGAGTGGCACACCGTCCACGGTGGCGACAACTCCCGCTAGCGGCATGGCTGCGCCAAGCTCCAAGGAAAGCAAGAAGTGCCCCAACTCGGCCACAGCTCTCGCGCCAACTCCTAGATCTATCACAAGTCCGCTCAGGCGCCCCGGCTCGTAGCCCGGGTGGCTCTCAGCCCAAAACGTCGCCTCCCCAGCGTTCATGGTCGCAATTGGGCCCAGGCGAAGCCTCTGGGTGTGCAGCAAATTCAGAAAGCCCCGCATGCCAACTCGCCAAATCTCGCCGTGAGCGACGCCGGAGTCCGCGGCTCGATCGAGAAAACGCGCGTATGTTCCCTCGAACCCAAGCTGAAGCTGCTTCGTTCCCCACAGAACTCGCATCGCGCCGCCGAGGGCCGGAGGGGCAGTGCCCCAGAGCACGGCGTGGAGGCCCAGCTCGACGCTCGAAGAGAATCGCTGGGGCGGCTCGTTTGAAAGCGGAAAAGGAGAGGGCGGCTCACCTCGCGTTTCCGGTGCCGATAGAGCTGGTTCGGGCTCGGGTGCGAGTGCGGCGCGAATCAGCTCTTCGATCAGGATCGCTAGAGCGAGTTCTCGGCCAGCGTTGGGGAGCTCATCGAGGTGAACGGTGCGCTCCAGTGCAGAGCTGCGACGGCGGGCTTCCACTCGGATCTGCAGCGTACCGCTATGGGGGGCTGCCACGATGACGACGGCCTGCGGCGGAGTAGGTTGCGGCTTGGGCTCCGAGGCGAGCGGCAGACTAGAAGGGCGCGACGCCGACTCTGTGGACACTCGCAGCGCCAAGTTCGCGCTATCGAGTCCGGCTTGAAGGTCTTCCAGAAAGCGCTCGGGCTGCTGAAGCTCTAGATGCTCCGGCACACGCAGCTCTATCCAAGCGGAGCTTTCGTCGATATCAGGCGCGCGCACCGCGGTTTCCGTTGGGTTTAGGTCGGCTTCTGCGGCGCGCGCCGTGGCACTAACGAGTCCAGAGATGGCGGCGAGCCAAAGAGGCAGAGACGCGCCTAGCCGTCGCAAGCGAAGCTCGTTCACCTGAGGGCCGGGCTCCGAGGCCGCGAGCTTAGGGACAGAGCGCCTCTACTTCTACGCGATGAACACCCTTGGTGTACGCGGCGAGGTAAGTGTCGCGGGCCCTCTGGCAAGCCTCGATCTGGCCCAATTTATTATGGACTTGGACGAGACGCGCCAGAATGTCTTCGCGGAAGCGTCCCCCAGAAAGACGCTGAGCCCGTTCGAGACCCAGCAAGGCACGCTTCGGATCGGAAAGAGCATCCATCTCGAGGCGCGCTACCTCGAACGCGGCTAATCCCCGACGCTCATCTTGGGGGGACGCGGTAATAAATCGCTCATAGAGCTGAATCGCCTCCCGCGCGCGTCCGGAACGACGTGCGGCGCTGGCCTGCTCAAATGCATCCAGCTTGCTCTCAGGACCCAGGCTACGTTTGCTTGTGAGCGGGTTGAGTGGGTCTTTCGTTTCGGTCCCGCCAGTTTCGGCTGCCGCGGCGCTCACCTCCACAGGGCTCCTCGCGGCCCCGGGTTCGTCGACCTTGAGCGCAGCCCGGCTCGCCTCGATCTGTCCTTCGGCTAAGAGTCGTTCCTGACTCGACCAGCTCTGGCCAGCCTTGACTCGAAAGAGGCGGTCCTCTTGCCCCACCCGTCGCACCTCGACTCCGCCCCGTTCGACTCGAACCTTCACCGTCGACCCCTCGGCGGTGACCTCGCGTTCTACCACAAAGCGAGTTCCCACTACACGAACCTCGAAATCGCCCGCCAATACCGCAAAGCGTCGGTTCTGCTTATGCACAACATCACACAGGATTGCGCCGCGTTCGAGTTCGAGTTGAACCTGTTCGTCGGACGAAGCTAGAACCCGGACTTGTGAATGTGGCTCCACAGCGAGCTTGGAGCCTTCGTCGAGCGTGAACGATAGGCTATCGTGTTCGGTAGCCAAGGTAGCCAGGGGCGCGGACTCTCGCGGAAGATGGGCCCACAGCACGGCGGCTCCGGCGAATAGCGCTGCGAAACCAAGCGCGATAACCGGCCGCAGTGCCCCCCGCGCGCCACGTACTTTTTCTGGCTTGCGCGCGTTATCGAGACGTTGCGCGATGTGTGACCAGAGCCTGGCGGTGCGCTCGTCGCTGAGCTGCCCTTGAAAGGGATTGTCGGCCTCGTCGGTCATAGGCTCGTCCTCCGTTGCCAGGCCCGTGCCGCGCGCTCTTCAGCCTTCCTCAGCCGACGCTTGACGGTGGACGCGCTGATTCCCATCGCCTGAGCGATAGCCGGTGTATCGAGGCCCTCAACGCGCCGCAGAGTCAAAGCGACGCGCTCTTCGGTCGGAAAGTGCAGCAGCTCGCCATAGAGCTGTCTGAGCTCCGTCGCTCGTTCGGGGGAAGTCCCTTCGAGCACGAACGCATCCAGGTTGACTTCCTCTCGGCGCACGAGGCCAAGGCGGGTGAGGAGTCGGCGACGGCGGAGCCGTTTGCTAGCGGTGCGCACCACGATGGCGCTCAGCCAGCCACCGAAGGCCTCCGGCTCGCGCAACTCGCCTAGGCGGCTGAGGGCCTGAACGAACGCATCCTGGATCAAGTCATCCACGTCTTCGGAGGAACCAGCCAAGAGGCGGTGCGCTAGGCCAGCTACGCGCCGCAAATGGCGATGGAAGAGAGCTTCTTGGGCCGTCCTTGTGCCCGTGCGAGCTTCAAGCACCAAGCGCCCGTCGGAAGGCCCCGTGCGGTCACCGCTCTCTTGGGCGGCGGAGCTGCGTAACAAGCGAACAACTCCCATCGAGGCTCCCTGGTCAGCAAGTACCCTGAGCAGTAGCGTCAGGTTCAACTAAAATTCTAGCGAAGCTACGGAGTAGTGGGGCCAAAAAGGAAATTCTCATGAAAATCGCGGTGTTAGGCTCTGGGCAAGTGGGTACGGTGCTCGCAAATGGCTTTGTCGCAACCGGACACACCGTGATGCGTGGCTCCAGAGAGCCGAACAAGCTCGAGAGCTGGCGCGACGAGGCCGGTTCGAAGGCGCGCATTGGCACCTTCAGGGAGGCGGCTGAGTTCGGCGAGGTCGTTGTGCTCGCGGTGAAAGGGGACGCGGCCCTTGCGGCCATCGACGCAGCGGGTCCAGCCAACTTTCGAGGCAAGCTGGTGATCGATCCCACCAATCCGATCGCCGAGGCTCCGCCCGTCGATGGGGTCTTGAGCTACTTCACGAACATCAACTTCTCATTGCTTGAGATGTTGCAAGAGAAGCTTCCCGAGGCGCACTTGGTCAAGTGTTTCTCGTGTGTGGGCAACTCGCTGATGTTCAAGCCGGTCGTGCCCGGCGGACCTCCGAGCATGTTCATCTGCGGCAATAGCGCGCCCGCGAAAGCTCAGGTTCGAGAGTTCCTCCTTGATTTTGGCTGGGAAGCTGTCGACCTCGGTTCGGCACCTGCCGCACGCGCCATCGAGCCCCTCTGTATGTTGTGGTGCATTCCAGGATTCCGCGAGAATTCGTGGGCCCATGCCTTGAAGCTACTCCGACCCGTTTGAGGTAGCGGCGGCGCTGGCTTGCGGCGGCGCTGGAGTACGTCGAGCTCGATCGCCCTAGCTCGGCTTGGTTGGAGGAGGCTGCACATTCTCCGTCAGCTCGGCCATGAGCGGAATCATGCTGCTATCAGGTTTGACGTAAACAGTGCGTGACGGGAACGCAAAGATGATCTTCGCTTCCTCGAAGGCGCGATAGACCTCGTAGATTATGGTCTGTTGCGCGTCCATGGCCACGGTCATGTCGGGCGACTCGACGATGAAGATAGCTTCGTATTCGATGCCCGAATCCCCCAAGTTGAAGAAGTGAATGCGATCGAGTCGGATGCCCTGGACGCTTTGGATGGCCGTGGCAGCTAGCTCTCGCGCCCGCAACAAATCAGCCGCCTTGGTGCTGTACTCAACGGAAAACCGCATCACTAGGCGCCGCTCTTCCATGCGCGAGTAGTTTCGGATTTTGGCCTTCACGAGGTCGCCGTTGGGGACAACGATTTGCTCGCCATCGAGCGAAGTGATGCGGGTGGTGCGTAGACCGATGCGTTGCACTTTTCCCCGGAGTTCACCGACGACGATGAAGTCGCCGATATTGAAGGGGCGATCAAAGAACATCGAGACGCCAGCGAAGAGGTCTCCGAGGATACTCTGAACGGCGAGCGCAGCGGCGATCCCGCCGACACCGAGGCCCGCCATGACCGCGCCCACCTCGATGCCCATGTTGGACAAAGCCGCGAGGGTGAGGATGAGCCAGGTGATGATACGCACGCCGAAGCGGAGCCCGGCTGCCAGGGTCGCGTCCTGCCCGGTGTCGTGCGAGCCACGCCACATCAACAGGGCTTGGCTGGCGATCTTGTCGATCCAAACGCCCAGTTGGATGGTCACTGCCAAGACCACCAAGACATGCAGGAACTTCTCGGTGCCAGGCTTGAGCTCGAGGTGACGCGAAGCCAGATAGAGCGACAGCACAAAACACGAATAGCGTCCGGTGCCCTTGAGCACCGCAAGGATGATGTCGTCGAAGCCCGTGGCGGTTCTTACCGCGATTTTCTCCAGCTTTCGCCCGCCGACGACCAGCGCGCTCCGCACTAGGACGTAGCTCCCCACGAAGGTCAGGACGGCCAGCGCCCAGGTCAGAAGGCTCTGTCCAAGAAAGCGGTGGGCTAAGAGCTCCGCTAGCCAATCGGGCATTGGGATCCAAGACACAGACGGCGCGGCCTTAGCGAGCAGGCTTTCCACAGGCTCGCGATTCTAAAGGGCTCTGGCGCGGCGATCCACACAAAAAGGCGCGAAGACTCTAGCTAGCTGGCCGGCGAGAGGCCGGTTCCTTGGCGCAGTAGAGCTTCCACATCTGAAAGTGTGATGTCTAAACGCTCGCCGAGACGCAGACGCCGCGCGCCTTTCAGACCCTGCAGAATCTTCTGAAGGCCTGACTCATCGATAGATAATGTTCTTAGGTCCGTCGGCAAACCGAGCGCTTGGAAGAACTCCTCGAGCCTTTCAATGGCGCGCCGGGCCACGGCTTCTTCCTCGCCCGTTAGCCCGAGCACACGTCGCCCGAATTGCGCCAACATGGCTGACTTTTTGCTGAGCCTCAGGCGATAGAGGTGGGGCAAGAGCAACGTCAACGAGCGTGCATGGGGTACCCCAAAGTGGGCGGTGAGCTCGTGGCCGATGAAGTGAGTGGCCCAATCTTCGGGGACGCCACTTGCGAGCAAACCACTTTGCGCCAAGCACGCGGCCCATAAAAAATTGGTGCGCGCCTCGACTCCTGCCTCGCCGGAGGCCAACACCGGACCCACCTCGAATAGCGTGGCTAGGGCTGCCTCGGCCAAACGCTCTTGGAGGACCGCGCCCACCGGATAGGTGGCGTATTGCTCGAGAATATGCACTAGGGCGTCCGCGACACCGTTAGCTAGTTGAGAGGTGGGCAAAGTTTGCAGCAAGTCTGGGTCCAAAATTGCAAAATCTGGACGAATCTGTGGGTTGATGTAGACCAGCTTCTGTTTCGTATCGCTCTTGCTGATAGCTGCGATCGAATTGGTTTCGGCGCCGGTGCCCGCCATCGTCACCACGACGCCCAACTGAACCTTGCGATCGAGCTTGAGGTTCTTCACGACGATAGTCCACGGGTCGACCTCGGCTAGAGCGGCGACCGAAGCGAACTTGGTCGCATCGACGACCGACCCACCGCCAACGGCTAATAAGAAATTCGGCTTGGATTGCCTGACTTGCTCCAGCAACGGCGCGAGAGTTTCGATGGTCGGATTGGGTGAGATGCCCCAAAATTCGCTCAGCTCTCGGCCCTCTAAAGCGCCTCGAACCTGGTCGGCTAGACCGCTCAAGCGGGCGGAGTCTTGCCCGAACGTGATGAGCACTCGAGCCTCTGTGGGGACAAGGCGACTCAGAGCTGCGACTTGCCCTGCGCCTAAAAGGATGCGGGTGGGACAGGAGAACTCGAAGGGGCGGATCACGAGTCCAGCTTAATCCTCTTATTTTTAAGGGGAATCCACCGCCGTGCGGGGCTAAACAAAAATCGATCCCAGAATCCGCTCGTGATGCAGTAGTGGCTGGAGTGGGTGCCTGCGTGATGGGGGGCGTGTCGGCTGGGCGAGAGCACGAGCCCCAGGGCTTGTAAGACTTTTCCCCAACGAGGAGTGGTTAGGCCATGCGCCCAAGCGTGGATTTCGCCCGTCAAAGAGATCCAAGTGGCCGTTGAGAGCGCCAAGGCGCCTACTCCAACGCGCAGGGGTGTGCTGGGCGCTCCTTGAAGGAAGAAGCCGACCCAACCGCCCAAAAGCAGCGCCGCCAAGCAGAGCATGCCGCTGCGCTCGACGAAATCGTGCCGGGTGATCGAGTGGGGCGCCTCGTGATGCTCTCGAAATGAGGCGATGAGCGCTGGACCCACCAGCGGCCAATGGGGTGCGCCAAAATTGTCCGCGAAATAGTGCACAGTGCCCGATAGTCCGTCCGCTAGAACCCAACCGAACGCGCCTGCCAGGCCGAGAGCAACCCAAGCGGCCGGGCCACCTTGGAGAGTTGAGCGACCCAGCTCAAGGCCAGCCCACGATGCGCTCATGATCCAAAATACGATCGAAGCGAGCTCGAGAGTGCGAATCGACGCTTGGGATTCACGGAGGCTCAGACCAGAAACAAGCTTTGAAAGTTGCTGATTCATTCGCGATCTGACTTGCCGGACACCTTCGATCCATCCAGGCTCGGCGCTGTTCATGTTTGAGGCCTTCTATTTGAGCTTCTGGCAGCAGCCCGTGCTTCTCATCGCGCTGCCAATCCTTTTCTTGCTTTTGTTCGGGCGCAAGCTGTTTCGGTCCCCTTCGGGTTTTTTGCGGAACTACCTATGGCTTGTGCTCGCCAACACTATCCTCGACGCATGGCTTACCTCTAACCTAGGAGTCGAGGCTCTCGGTCTCTCTAAATCGAGCGCTAGCGCGCTCGCTATTTTCTTCGTGATCGCTGGTGATTTTCGCGTGTTTATCTTGGCTTTTCAGCAGAGCGCTCGGCCTATGACGGCGTGGATTTGGACTTCGGTGGTCGCGCTCAGTCTTTTCGGGCCACTCGTTCAAGCCGGGCTCATCCTCACATTTCCGAATCTGTTTTCTGACGTTCGCCTCACGTTTTTAGCTTATGAGGTCGTGCTCGCGGCAGTGCTAGCTTCGGCGCTGCTAGCCTGGGCGCGATGGGGGCTCTGCAAGGAGTCTGTGCACCCTCTGGCTCGAGAGGTCTTGCTCTATGCGCTCGCCACCTATGGCTGGTGGATCCTGGCCGACGTCGTGATCCTCGCGGGCTTCGACGTCGGCTACTTGCTGCGCGTTGTGCCGAACCTCCTTTACTATGGCGCTTACGTGCCGTTCGTCTATTTTCGCGCCCAGGCGCATGGGCTTGTCCACGGTTCTCTCCCTACTTCTAGCCCTCGGGTCTAAACGCAACCGCGGCCGTTGGCCCTTTCTGGTTTGTGCCTGGGCCTCGCTTGGTTGTGAGCGAACGCTGGGGTTCAAATCGACTGATTCGGACTCGAAAATGCCTTGTGTCGGGGCAGTTCAGCAGCACTCGAGCCTTTTGAACCGAGAGGTCGAGGTCGACGCTTTGGGTCGCAAGAAGCGAGTCACGCTGAATGAATTGAAGCAGACCCTGGGGGGAGGGCGAAAGGTCGAGTCCCGAGATCCATATTACACAGCTAACATGATCTACCGGGGCTGGCCGGCGGTCGACCTACTCGCGAAGTTTGGAGTCGACCCAGCCTCTACCGAGCTTGAAGCCTCCTTCAAGGCTTCCGATGGCTACGAGGTCCACCTGTCTGTCCGAGCGCTGAGCGAGGGCTCGGCGTGGCTCGTTTATGCGGACGAAAAAGAGGAGCCTTTGCCTGGGATCGGTCCTCGTCGGCAAGATGCTGGGCCTCTCTATTTGATCTGGGAGGGGCAGGAGCACACGAATCTAACGACGCATCCGCGGCCTTACAGCATCGTAGAAGTCCGAGTGGAGAAGCGTCGAGAAGAAATGAGCTGGCTCCCGAGTGGCTCGGCCAGGCCGGATTGGGTGGCCGGGCAAGCCTCGTTCCGCACGCGCTGCGTGCGCTGTCATGCGCTCAATCAGCTCGGCGGACACGTCGGGCCAGACCTGAATGTGCCGCAGAATATCCTAGCATATAGGCAGGAAGCTGACGTGCGCGCCTATATTCTGAACCCGGCAACCTTTCGCTATGGCACCATGCCGCCTCATCCAGATTTGGTTGAACCCGAGTTGACGCACTTGATCGAGTTTTTGCGCGCCATGGGCCAGCACCAAAAAGATCCGGGGCTCGTGTCGGGCACGGGCCACTAAAGTGCGTTTCCCGAGCGCCTGTGCTTTGCTTGGAGGATGACGAAGGCGCCCTCCTTTGACGCGGCCTGCGCCGAAGTCCCGGCCCTTCTCGAGCAAGGCGAATTTCGTTTTCGCCCCGGCGAGGTCGAGGCCTACGAACGGTTCGGAAGAGGGCATCAGCTTCGTTTCGTTGTGACCGGTATTGGTGGCTCGGAGAGCCCCGCCCGCTCGATTGGAGCGGCTCTCAGAGCGGGGGGGTTATGGGCCGAATACCACCCGCTCAGCGCTTTCTTAGAGGGCAACCGTGAGCTGCATAGAGCCCAACCTGTCGAGCCAGGCCGCTGCCTCATCGTTGTTTCCCAAGGATTGTCTCCGAACGCGCAACTCGCGCTGGGGGAGCGAGCTAACTATGCAATCACCGTTCTCGTCACGAGCAGGCCGGGCAAGGGGAGCGAGCTAGAGCAGAGGCTGGCTAGCCTCGCGAGCGACGGAGTAATAGTCGTCCCCACCCAGGTGCCGAGCGAACCTCGGGCCCTGGTGCGTATGGCGGGCCCGGCTTGCTTGGCTGCCGCGGGTGAGCTGGTTGTGAGAGAGCTTAGCTCGGTGCTGTTCGGGCAACGCGGGCTAGCTCCCGAGCAAGGAGTGGCCAGCCAGAGCTTTAGTCTTGGCCGGGCCTATGCGAGCGCTTTCGAGCGTGCTTTGCCGTTAGCGATGAGCTGCGCCCGCGGGCGATCGCTCGCGGCCGTCGTCGTAACTGAACCGCTCGGCGAGCTGATTCAAGCCGATCTTTGGAAGTGGCGTGAGGCCTTGGGAGAAGAGCCGCCGCCCGTATTCGACGGCTTCTCGTTCGTCCATGGGCCGCTTCAGACGCTAACCGAGACCGATGGGCCGGTGCTGATCGTGAGTCGAGCCACGGCTGCCGCTCACGCCCTCAGCGCCCGTCTTCAGCATTGTCTTCGGGGCATCCGGCACGCGACGCTCGAGTTTGAGCTGACCGCCGCACGAGAACACGCCTGGTTCGAGATCAACGCGCTCTTCAGTCGATGGGTCTTAGTGCTTGCGCGCGAGCGCGAACGGAATTTGGGCGAATGGCGCGGCACCGCCACGGATGCGCCCGTTTACTCTCTCCACTCCAGACAAGCTCTAGAATCGTCATGAGTTCCCCGCCTGAGCGAGTCTTTCGACTCTACCAATGGAATAACTGTTCGTACTGCTATCGGGTTCGAAGCGCTGCCGAGCGCCTCGGAATCGCCCTGGAGCTCATCGACACGACACGGAACGTCGAAGCAGAGAGGCGGCTCATCACGAAGCTCGGTCGAGCCACGGTGCCGGTGCTCAGTTTCGATTGCGCGGGTGAGGAGCAGTTATTGCCCGAGTCGGCAGATATCATCCGTTTTCTAGAACGCTATGTGGGAGCTGGGTTTCCTGCCGATCCCTGTTCCTTGCCGCGCCGTTAATGACGAACTCCAGTAGCAGCGCAAACGCCGTGCGATCTGGCGCGAAAATGTTCACCTCAACTTGAGATATTTGCGCTCCCTCGATTCTTTCGGCAGCCTCGCCGATCATGCATGCATTCCTGGGCTTGCGAGCGAGATGTGGTTCGGCTTGGCGCGGAAGGCAAAGTCCGCGGGCGGGAGGCCTCTTGCTCCTATCGCTCGCGTGGATGTTGCTCACATCGGCCCTCGTCGCCGCTCCGAAGGTGAAGCCCGAGGAAGTCCCCGAAGTACTTCGGCCCTGGATCCCCTGGATTCTGTCCGAAGCCGAGCGTGAAACTTGTACTCCACTCGGCGATCAGCATCGCTGTGCTTGGCCCAGCGCACTCAGCCTCGAGCTGACCGATCGGGGCGGCGAGTTCGAGCTTGAGTACTACGCGGAGCTCCGCGAGCGCTATCGCGTGCCGGGTGGAGCGACCGCCTATCCAGCGGACGTGACTGTCGATTCGAAGCCTACTCCGACTACGAAGGTCGACGGTTTTCCCCATGTAGAACTCGAGCCGGGGTTTCACCGTGTGAGGGGTCGTTTTCAGTGGGCGAGATTGCCCGATGCGCTCGACGTTGGTTCGGATACCGCTCACATCACACTCAAGCTCCGCGGCGCTCCGGTACCGCTCATCAAGCGGGATGCCGCGAAAATTTGGCTTCAGCCATCGGCCTTGGCGGGCGACGGTGAAGGGCGCGACGAGCTAGAAGTGACCGTCTTCCGTCGCATTCAGGACGGTCCCTTCCTGAGCATCGAAACGCGCCTCATTCTTCAGGTCTCGGGGCGAACGCGCGAGGTGGCCTTCGAGCATCCGCTGCTCGAAGAGTCGCTGCCGCTTAGTGTCTCGGGAGACCTCGCTGTTTCGCTCGAGCCCACGGGCAGGCTCCGGGTGCAAGCTGTGCCTGGTCGGCATGTGCTGACACTGATGGCACGGGCCGGCGCACCTACGCCAAGCCTTCACCGCGGCAAGAATGCTGCACCTTGGCCTGAGGATGAAGTCTGGACCTTCCGTGGGGAAACATCGCTTCGTGCCGTTGAGGTGCAAGGGCTGATGGGAGTCGATCCTTCGCGCACAGATTTGCCCGAAGCTTGGAAGAGCGCGAGCGCATATATCGTCGGGCCCGACGCTGGGATGACCCTGGCCACGACCCGCCGCGGTGAAGAGCAGATTCGGCAGAATCAGCTCGATTTGCGGCGTGAATTTTGGCTCGACGAGGCAGCGCAGGCTTTTACGGTCGTCGACCACTTCAGCGGCGAAATGACCCGCGATTTTCGCCTTGATTTGAACACCGGCGACCTGGGTGCGGTGAGCCTGTCAGGGCAGGACCAGCTCGTCACGCTCGGTCCGAGCGGCAGGCCAGGGGTTGAGCTGAGAGAAGCCCACGTCGAGCTAGAAGCGGTATCGCGCGTTGAACGCGGGGCGACGCTGGCTGCAGTCGGTTGGTCGAGTGATGTGCGCACTCTTTCTGCGGATCTCCATCTGCCACCAGGCTGGGACGTGTTCATGGTTTCGAACGTTGACGAGAGCCAGGACACTTGGGTCGGTCGCTGGAGCTTGTTTGATGTGTTTTATGCGCTCGTGGTCGCCGCTGCCATGTTCCGTTTGGGCGGGCCCCTACAGGGCGCCGTGGCGCTAGTCGCGCTGGTGCTTTCAAGAGATCATGCTGGCGCGCCAGACCTCTTGTGGCTGCCGTGGATCGCGCTCGGGGCGCTCTTGCGTTTTGTGCCAGAAGGGCGAATTTTGAGCCTATTGCGATGGAGTTACAATGCGCTCTCGCTAGTCGTCGTTATCGTTCTGCTCACGTTTAGTGTGAGTCAGATTCGTCGTGCGCTTTATCCTCATCTCGATGCGTCTGGTTCCGACTTTGGGCCCATCCCGTCGGTTTTGGTGGGGGCCGCTCCCGCGCCCGAAGAAAGCAAGGAAGGCGGCATGGGCACTCGTGATGAGGACGTCGCACAAGCGGTCCAGGCCGAGAGCATTCAAGCGCCCGAGAAGCGTCGAGCAGTGAAGGACCAACCGGCAGAAGATTATGCACCGTCCAGTGCTCTCTCGGTGAGCAAGCGACAGCTCAAGTATCGACCCGATGCGGTCGTGCAAACTGGGCCCGGCGTGCCCGTGACGCGGGGCTCGAGTTGGCATCTGGGTTGGTCGGGGCCAGTCGTTGCGAACCAAGGCATCCGCCTTTACCTGCTGTCGCCTGGAGCGAACGCCTTTTTGACGGCTTTACGACTCATAAGCCTGTTTTTCCTCTTCGCCTTTGTGGCTCGGCTCGGGACGAAGAATCCCTTTGCGTGGCTGACGCGCCCCAGGGTGATAGCGGCCCTCTGTCTGCCTGTCCTTTTGAGTCTCCCGATTCGAAATGCCTCGGCCGAAGGTCTTCCTTCGACGGAGCAGCTCGCTGAGTTGAAGGCACGCCTCTTGGCTCCGCCTGCCTGCGCTCCTGATTGTCTAACGGTTCCGCGGCTCGAAGTCGAGCTAGGGCACGAGGTGATTTTTCGGGCGCAAGTCAACGCTTCGGCCAAGGTAGCCTATCAGCTTCCAGGTCCGTTGAGCTCATTTCGAAGTTGGAGCGTTAGCCAAGACGGCAAGCCTGGGCTCGCGCTGAGACGCGAGGCGGATGATACCCTCCTCTTGCAGCTTGGGCCCGGGGTGCACGAGGTCGAGCTACGGGTCCAGCTTGCCAGCGAACGGGCAGCTATCGACGTGGGTAGCTGGCCAGAACATGTATCGCTCACCGGAACTGGGTACACGGTGACGGGCGTCGGTGAACAAGGCGTAGTCAGTGGGCGAACTCTGACCTTCCAACGAGAAGGAGCGAGGCAAGGCGGGGCCCCTGAACAGAGCGCGAATGTGCCGCCGTACTTCTTGGTGGAGCGCATCCTCGAGCTGGGAGTGACCTCGACCGCCACCACCCGGGTCACTCGCGTCAGCCAGGCGGCGAGCCCCGAGACGCTCAGGTTGCCTCTCTTGCCTTTTGAGCGAGTGATTACGCCCGGCCTAGAGGCCGAGCGGGGCGTAGTCGAGCTGAGCTTTCCTCGCGAAGGGACAGTGCAAACCTTTGAATCAAGTATCGTGTTAGCTGGAGGTGAGGAGGCCGCGAAACTCACATTGACGGCGCCTTCAGCCTCCCTCGAGACCGAGATTTGGACCATCCGTTGCGGCGTTGTTTATAGCTGCGCCTTAACTGGACTCGTGCCCACTTCCCATCTTGAAGAAGGGCGCTCCGTGTTGAAGTTTCATCCGTGGCCCGGCGAAAAGCTCACGCTCGATGTGAAGACGACGCGCGCCGCTAAAGGCGAGCACATTACGGTCCGTTCGGCGGTGCTCAAGCTCATTCCGGGCCTACGCACGGCCCGAGGTGAGCTCACGGTTGAGTTTCAGACGAGTCGTTCGCTCATTCACGTCCTCACCATCCCTACGAACGCCACGCTAGAGCGAGCCGCAGTAGATGGTGTGGAACAAGCCGTGAAGGTCGACCAAGGGCGAGTTGGCCTCGCTTTAGAGCCCGGCACACGTCACGTCACCCTTCATTGGGTCGACGGCTCGCCGCTCTCTATGTTGTTCAAGACTCCCGCCTTGGATGTGGGTGCGCGCGGCGTCAACTTTCAGACGATCGTCGAAATTCCAACCGAACGCTGGGTGCTCGCCGTGGGAGGGCCGAGGCAAGGCCCTGCGCTCTTGTTTTGGGGTTACCTCATTCTGATTGTGGCCATGGCGTTCATCTTGCCTCGTGTGCCGCTTTGCCCGCTCCGCACCCGCTCCTGGCTTTTACTCGGTCTCGGCTTGACGCAGGTACCCGTGGCGGCGGCCGTATTCATTGGCGGTTGGTTTTTCGCGATTGCCGCACGGCACAGCTTCTTGTCGCTGGGGCGTCTATCGCGGAACTTCCTACAGCTCGTGCTCGTCTTCTATTCGGTTGGCTTTTTGATAGCGCTGTTTGGGGCGGTCTATTCAGGCCTGGCGAGCTCACCTGACATGTCGATTGAGGGGGCAGGCTCCTACCCGGGCAATTTGTCTTGGTATGTGGATCGTAGCGCGGGCGCCTTCCGAACGAGCTGGATCTTAAGCGTTAGCGTTTGGTTCTTCCGCGTCGCTATGCTGGTCTGGGCCCTGTGGCTGTCTTCGGCGCTTCTCGGTTGGCTCAAGTGGGCCTGGGTCGAATTGCGTCGCGATGGGTTTTGGGTGCCTCGGCCTGTATCACCGCTCGCCCCGTTGGCCGCGGAGCGCGACACGACCGCCGACCTCGGTGCTCCCGCTAGCCAGCCTGGGCACGAGAAGGAGCCCTAGGGGCCTTCCGCTCGCCCACGCGCAAGAGCCACTCGAAGCCGAAGCGGTACCCAGAGCGCTGCCAGAGGCGCGAAAGGAAGGTCCATCCCGCAAGGAATATCGCGATGGACACGAGTGCGAGCGTGGGCCCGAGATGATTTTTGAGGCCGAGGCGACCGAACAGTTCGCGAAATAATACGATGTGAACAAAGAGTAGGCTGAGCGAGGTTTGCCCGAGACGTTCGAGCCAGCCGCTGGCCACCGACGCGCCTTTTTTAGCCGCAAAGACGCGTTCAAGCGCCCAAAATCCGAGCACACAGACGCTCCCCACGAGCAAACAGAAGGGCAGCGTCGCGGGATAGAACTCAAACAAGAAGAAAGGGCGTGTGGGCAGAAGGTGAGCCCACTTCGGCCTGAGTCGCCCAGTTACCTGCAAACTAACAGCTAATAAAATCCCGCAGCACGCGAGCCCAGCGAGTCGCCCGCGCCGCGGCTTTTCCCGCGTCGCCGCCAAGACCGAGGCTCCCAGAAGAGCGAGCGCGAGCCATGGAAATAGGGGGAAGTGACCCTCAACTAGCGCCAGACGCAGCGGGCCCCAGGGCGGGCGGAGCCGATTCATCCAGGCGTTGTCGATAAACCTCGGGACTCGCAAAAAGATTTGGCCAGCTAGGCCGAGCCCGAGACTCAGCCATGCCGCCCACGGCAATAGGCGCGTAGGCATTCGCAAAAGAAGCGGCGCTAACATGAGCCAAACGCCGAGTAGATGCAGAACGTAAAAGCTGGTGGGAGAAAACCAACTAGGAGTCAGCAGGCTCAACAAGTAGCCGAGCCCCAGCATCTTGAGGCCGCGAAAGAAGAGAGGCTGGCCTTTCTGGTAGGCCGAGTAAGCGCTCGCGCCGGCGAGGAAAACGAAGAGCGGCGCTGCCAATCCGCCCAGCAAGTTGAGCCAGAGGTGCAGACGCGTCAGCTCGGCTAGGTGTCCCCGCGTGTCCACCAGCCAAATGCCGAGGTGCTGCTCGACCATGAGGATGGCAGCTAGGCCACGGAGCACGTCGATTGCGCGACTACGAGGAGGGGAGCTCATGACAATCGACAATGAGCCGAGGACTCGGCTCGGCAAACGGTGTAGCCCCAGCGTTGCCCTCGAGGAAGTCTTGTGGTTTCGCGCAAACGCGCTTCGGCTGCGGTGAGACACGCCCTCGCCGCAGCGAACGGGCGTGTCTCAGTGCTCGCCCTTAGTAGGCCATCGACCTAATTTCGCTCGGGCAATCAACGTCTTGGCGAGTGAAGTTGGGGTTGTCTGCCGCTTCGAACCAATCCACGTACCACATGCACCCTTCGTACATCTCCTCGAGGCCTCGGCTACCGAAGAGCGAGTCGCACTTTTGCTTCACGCAACTCTTGATGCTGTTCAAGTCTCCGCTGCAGCCCGTGCGCAGTCCGCCGTACTCGGCGCCCAACTCCGACGAGCCCTTCTGCACGCCCCAAGCGGTTCCGCAACCGTAGAGAGCGCCCGTCCCGCCGCCAGGGATGAGCAAGTCGAGTTGTCCGTCGCTGCTCACGTCGCCGCCGATGTTGGCGGTCATCACGATCATGATCTTATCCTTGAGGGCCGCAGAACCAGGGTCAGCGCCGCTGTTGTGCCCGCTGCCCGTGAATTGAAGTTTATAACACTTGCCGCAACCGACGTTGCTGCCCGCATGGGTCGCCACGAAGCCGAACGACACGGCGTCGCTATAAACCTTCGGCACCATGGAGTTGCAAGTGGTCGAGGATCCGCCGCTGCACGCACTCTGTTGATCGGCCGCGACCTGATTGTCGCCGGATGCGTCGCAGCTTTTCACGGGATTGCCGCCCGCGTTGTTGCTCCAGCCGCAGCTCTGTTTGCAGCAATCCCAATAGCGACTCGTCCAACCGGCTTGCCCATTGGTCACCGTGCCCCAGGGATTGTCGTTGCCGTTCGAGCCGCCGCCGTTACCGTTCGAGCCGCCGCCGTTACCGTT
>Ga0164241_10000651_pt1 | contig 56614 bp, 41 predicted proteins | sample OricomyardsoilBY_FD_108780 | JGI IMG/M metagenome (GOLD analysis project Ga0164241, IMG submission 108780) | Backyard soil microbial communities from Emeryville, California, USA - Original compost - Back yard soil (BY) | ecosystem: Environmental > Terrestrial > Soil > Unclassified | place: USA... | reverse complement strand
GACGGCGATCGAACTCCTTGGCGCCGAACGTCCGCACGAACGTATCGGGGTCCTCGCCGTCCGGCAGCCGGAGCACCGACACATCGATCCCCTTCCGCAGCAGCACGTCGATCCCCCGCTCGGTGGCCGACTGCCCCGCCCTGTCGCTGTCGAACACCAGCACCACGCGCGAGCAGTAGCGGCTGATCAGGTCGGCATGCTCGCCGGCGATCGCGGTGCCGCAGGTGGCGATCGCGGTGGCGATGCCCGCCTGGTGGAGCGAGATCACATCGACATACCCCTCCACGATCAGCGCCATCCCCGACTTGCGGATCGCGTCCTTGGCCTGGAACAGACCGTACAGGACGCGGCTCTTCTGGTAGATCGGGGACTCCGGGGAGTTGATATACTTCGGCTGATCGGGGTCCTCCTTCATCCTCCGCGCGCCGAACCCGACCACACGGCCGGTGGGGGTGAAGATCGGGAACATCGTGCGCCCCCGGAACCGGTCGTACCATCCGGAGCGTCCCTCGCGCTTGATCGCCAGCCCGGCCCGCTCCAGCTCCTGATGCGTATATCCCGTCTCGGTCAGATGCCGTATCAACTGCTCCCAGTCGTCGGGGGAGTAGCCGAGGCCGAAGCGGGATACGGTCTCGTCGGCGATGCCGCGCCCCCGGAAATACGCCTGCGCCGCGAGCCCCGCCTCGGAGCGGAGCGTCTGGTGATAGAACCGGGCGGCATCGGTCATCGCGGCGGCGAGCCGCTCGTTGTCGCTGTACTGCTGGCGGTCGCGGGTATCCTCCGGTATCTCGATGCCCAGCCCCTGCGCCAGCGAACGGACGGTCTCCGGAAAGCTCCATCCGTTCAGCTCCATCAGGAAGGTGAAGATGTTCCCCCCCTTGCCGCAGGCGAAGCACTTGAAGATCCCCCGCTGCGGCTCGACATGGAACGACGGCTTCTTGTCGTCGTGGAACGGGCAGAGCCCCAGCCAGTTCTTTCCGGTGCGCCGCAGGCGCACATAATCGGAGACGACATCGACGATGTTCGCCTCTGCTTTTACTCGCTCTACGATCTCTTCAGGGATTCCAGCCACGTGCGTTGGGTCGGTAATGCGATATCGATGGGGGGAGACCCGGAGCTCCTCCCGACGACGATGGCCGTGGGAGCGAGGGGGGATGATATGGACGAACGACTGATCGTTCCGGCGGCGGACTCTCTCCCGCCGGCCGGACTATCGGAACCGGAGCGCCTTCACCGGACGGACCAGCGCCGCCAGCAGTGCCGGAACCACCGTGAAGAACGCGCAGAGCAGCAGCGAGATCGCGCTGACCAGCAGATAATGCCAGAGCGTCAGCGATACCGGAACCGCGTCGATGAAGTAGATATCGGCGTCGAGCTTCAGCGGCTTCAGGTACATCTGCACGAGCGTGAACCCGAGCGACAGCAGCACCCCGAGCAGCGTGCCGGCCCCGCCGATCAGCACCCCCTGCCCGACGAAGATCGACATGATCCCGGCCGGGCGCGCGCCGAGCGTCGAGAGGACGCCGATCGACTCGGTCTTCTCGAGCACCACCATCAGCAGCGTCGAGGCGACGTTGAACACGGCAACGATGATGATCAGCCCCAGAACGATCGGGATCGGCTCGCGCTGCAGATCGAGCCACGCAAAGATAGACTGAAAGATATCGAACACGGTCTGCGGATAGTGCGGGAAGCCGAGCGCCGTATCGAGCTTCCGCGCCGTCGCCTCGGCCATGCTGATGTCGCGCACCATGATATCGTAGCCGGAGACCTGGTCGGCCGGATAGTCGAACAGCCGCTGGGCGCGGTCGAGCGTGGTATACGTATAGATGTCGTCGTACTCGGCCATGCCGGTCCGGTAGATCCCGGTGAGGACGAACTGCTCGATCGACGGCGGGTTGTCGGGGGTGGGCATGCCGTTCGGCCCGAAGATCACCACGGTATCCCCCAGCCCTATCCTGAGCTTCTGCGCCAGGCGCTCCCCGATGACGATCCTCGGCAGAGCGCTCATATCGGTTGCCGGGAACGCGAAGCTTCCGGCGATCATCCGGGTACGGATCGAGGAGACATCGACCTCGGGGAGCACCCCCTTGAGCACCACTCCCTCGAGCCCGGAGCGCGAGCGGATGATCGCCTCGCGGGAAACGAACGGGCTGATCGACTGTATCTCGGGGACTCTGGCCGGGAGCGTTCTGAGCACCTCCTGATATCCCCGCAGCGGACGCCCGCCGAAGGCCGTCACCTCGACATGCCCCAGAAAGGCCACCATGTTCGAGCGCAGAGTCTGGTCGAAGCCGTCGAGGATGGAGAGCGAAATAAGAAGCGCGGCCACGCCGAACATCACCCCCAGAACGGAGATCGCCGTGATAAAGCTGACGAAGCGATTGCGCCGGGTCGGTGCCAGATAGCGCCGGGCGATCAGCATGGCGTAGGGTCGAAAACGCATAACAGAGCTGTGACCGGACGGCCGGCATGATTTGATAGCGGGGAGCATCCCGCCGGGAACGCCCCCTGAACGGGTATGGCGGACGCGGCGGTATCGCCGAAATCTTCGCCGATGCCCCGTTCTCCGGTTACAATGTTAACCTTTTGTAGCGGGATCGCAGACTGATTCACATGGAACCATCCTGTTTTCCTATATTTGCGTGTTTTTGTAAGGTATCCATTCGACTACTTAGGAGCATTACACTTTTATGGCTGAAGTACAGCAGAAAAAGGGCCTTGAAGATATCGTCGCTGGCGAATCGGCAGTCAGCTTCATCGACGGCCGCGAAGGCCGTCTGATCTATCGCGGATACGACATCCATGATCTGGTTCAGGGGAGCTTCGAGGAGGTCGCCTACCTCCTGCTCAACGGCGATCTGCCGAACGCGACCCAGCTCGATGAGTTCATCGGGCAGATCCGCGCCGAGTCGTGGCTGCCACGCGAGATCATCGCACAGATGATGGCGCTGCCGGCCGAGAGCAACTCCATGGAGGCGCTGCGCGGCATCGTCAGCTCGCTTTCGTTCTACGATCCCGACAAGAACGACAACGGCCAGGAGGCGAACTACCGCAAGGCGATCCGCCTGATCGCCAAGACGCCGATCATCGTTGCGCTGCTGCATCGCCTCCGCAGCGGTGGCGATATCTACATGCCGAAGGCCGATCTCTCGATCTCGGCAAACTTCCTCTGGATGCTCCTCGGCGAGCAGGCATCCAGCGAGCATATCCGGATGTTCGACACGGCGCTGATCCTCCATGCCGATCATGAGTTCAATGCATCGACCTTCACCGCGCGCGTTATCGCCGCAACGCTCTCCGATATGTACTCGGCGATCGTCGGCGCCATCGGCGCACTGAAGGGACCGCTCCACGGCGGCGCCAACGAGCAGGTGATGCGGATGCTGCTGGAGGTCAACGATCCGGCACAGGCCGAGAGCTGGATCACCGATGCCCTCGCCCAGAAGAAGAAGATCATGGGCTTCGGCCATCGCGTCTACAAGACCGAGGACCCGCGCGCCACGCATCTGCGCAAGATGTCCGAGAGCCTCGGCCAGGAGACCGGGCAGACGCAGTGGTATGAGATGTCGCGCACGATCGAGAAGGTTGTGCTCGAGCAGAAGCATCTCTACCCGAACGTCGACTTCTACTCGGCATCGGCCTACTATATGATGGGGATCCCCATCGATCTGTTCACGCCGATCTTCGCGATGAGCCGCATGGTGGGCTGGACCGCGCATGTGATCGAGCAGCAGGGGGACAACCGCCTGATCCGTCCGGCATCGGACTACATCGGCAAGGTCGACCTCAGCTACTCGCCGATCGAGTCGCGATAACCGGTGACCGGTACGGCACGCATAGATACCATCAAGGCGCCCGCGGGAGGATTCCGCGGGCGCCTTTTGGCATCAGCCCCATCTCCCGGCTCTCTCCCGATCCCGACCACATCTGCGCCAGTGGCCGGCACCCGGTATCGCAACGCCACGGAGCCAACAGTTCCGGGCGGATGGTCCGGCGGCGTCCCATCCGCAGCTTCCGGCGCCGGCTCCCGATCATCCACATCGGCCCCGCACGGACGAGGATGAGCACAAGGCCGTACCAGCGCCGGCGGCGATCATCCGGCACTCCCGCTGGCGCAGGGAGGATATCATAATCATCTCCCCCCCGAGCAACGGCATCATGAACAGCTCCCCGACCGATCCATCCCGCCGAGCCCCGCGCTGGCTTTCGCAAGCCGGATGGCGCGTCATGGCTCCGCTGCTGGCCCTTCTCCTCTCCCCCCTGCTCTTGTTCCCCCTCGGTCCCGACCAGAGCGCCTTCTATATCGGCGGAGGAAAGATCCTTCGCGGGGCGGTCTACTACCGCGACATCATCGATGTGAAGCCGCCGCTGATCCACCATCTCTACGCCCTGGCGATGGCGATCTTCGGCGAGCACGGCTATGCGATCCTCCTCTGCGATGCCCTGGCGCAGGGGGCCACCTGCTGGCTGATGGTGGTGGTGACCCGCCGGCTATCGGGGAGCCTGCTCTGGGGATACCTCAGCGCGGTGATCTACATCCTCCTCTACGTCGGGCTCAACTTTCAGAATGTCGCCCAGCCGGAGAGCTATGTGGGGCTGATCGGCCTTGCGATCACCTGGCTGCTTCTGGAAAAAAGGACGCGCGCCGGGTTTATCGCCGTCGGCGCGCTGGCGGGGATACTCTTTCTGCTGAAGTTCACCCTCGGGATCATCCTCGCCGCGGCACTGCTCGGCGAGATCCTTCTGTTCCGCGCGGGCCCGCGCGCCCTGGCGACGCGCTGCCTCGAGTTCGGCGCGGGATTCCTTCCGGTCGCGGGGCTCCTGCTGTTCTATATCCTCGCCAACGGGGTGGGCCCCGAGTTCGCGATGATGCGGTCGTTCACCGGAGGCTACGCCAGACTGCAGCTCGGCTCCCCCGGAACGGCACTGAAGAATATGCTGAAGCTGCTGCCACGCGCATTCAGCGAGCTCTACTCGATCCTCCTTTTCGGCGCCACCACGGCCGGCATGGCGGGGGCGATCCCGCGCCCCCCGGAGAAGCAGGCCGGGGCGACCGACGGGACGGCACTGCTGCTGCGCTTCGCGACCATCACGTTCGTGCTGCTGCTGGGAACCGTCTGCCTGGAGGGACGCTATTATCCGTATCAGTTCAGCCGGATCTATCCGTTCGGCGCGCTTCTGGCCGGCCACGGCCTTATCGCCATCACACGCCGGCTTCAGGCCCGCCCTCCGCGCGGACTCTACCGGCCGCTGTTGATCGGGACGCTGCTGGCGGGAGCGGTCCTCTACGGACCGCTGATACGCTACGGATGGTGGTCGCTGCCGATGGGACTCAGGATCGTCGGGGGGGAGGAGGCGTACGATCGCTACTACGGCCGCCTTCTCGACGGGCTCTCCCGCACCGAGCTGCGGAGCGTGGGGCAGGAGATCGACCGGCGGCGTGCTCCGGGTGACCAGGTGTTCGCCGCCAGCAACGTGGCGGGGCTCCTCTACTATCAGATCGGCTACTTCCCGAAGCTCCCGGTGCTCTTCTCCCCCTCGATCGCCGCGAGCTTCGCCCCGGAGGAATGGAGAAATGCGGCGATCTCCTATCTGATGCGGGAGCGGCCCCGCTTCATCATCACCCAGCGTGGCGATGACCGGGAGGAGCAGACCGGCATCCCCCAGGATTCGGAGCAGACGCTGCGATCGCTCCCCGGCATCGACTCGCTTCTCAATGCCGGCTATCGCGAGACGATGCACACCGAGGTCTTCCATCTCTACGAGCGGAGGGAGCCATGATCGCGGGACGCTCCGTCAACGGGATGCCGGACCGGTCCGAGCTCCCGGCCGATACCGGCGCTGCGGGTTCCGGTTCACGCCGATGGTGGATCGCCCTCGGGTCGATCCTCGTGCTGCTGCTGATCCCGTCTCTCTTCCTCCCGCTGGGACCCGACCAGTCGCTCTTTTTCGCGAGCGGCCAGAAGATCCTGCGCGGCGCGCTCTACTATCGCGATATCGTCGATGTGAAGCCACCGCTGATCTCCTATATCTATGCCGGCGCCATCGCGCTGTTCGGCGAGCGCTGGCTCTCGATCCGGCTGTTCGATCTGCTGCTGCAGGGGGCTACCTGCTGGCTGATGGCATCGCTGCTCCGCCGTGCGACGGGAGACCGCCGCATCGCCGCCATGGCCCCGGTCATCTACCTCCTCCTCTACTTCGCGCAGAACTATGGGAGCGCGGCGCAGCCCGAGGGCTATGTGGGATTGCTCGGCCTTGGGGTGATCCGGCTGCTGGCCTTCGGCCGGGGAGCGTGGCGATATCCGGCCTCCGGGGCGCTCTGCGGCGTTCTGTTTCTGCTGAAATTCCCCCTCGGCGGCATGCTCGCCGTCGCGATGCTGGCCGATGCGCTTCTGCTGACACGCGGCCCGGGAAAGATCATCAGGCACTGGCTGCTGATGGCGGGCGGCTTCGGCATGGTGGCGGGATTGTTCCTGCTGTATCTGCTCGGCAACGGCATCTACCACGACTTCCTTCTGGTCAACGAATTCATCCGGGGCTACGCGCGGACGGCGATGGGATCGCCGGGGGTATGGCTCAGAAATCTCGTGGAGATTCCAGCGAACCACCTCAGCGATAACTACTCGCTGCTGCTGCTGGCCCTCACGCTCGCCGGGGGGATGATCTCGATGCGGTCTCCGGTGACCATGCCGGAGCGCCGGGACGTCGGGGAGGGGGGCATCATGATCCTCAGAATCTGCACGCTGGCGTTCATCCTGATGATGGGAACGATCATCGTCGAGGGGAAATATGCGTTCTACCACTTCCTCCGGCTCTATCCGTTCGGTGCGGTGATGGGATCGTTCGGAGCGGCGGCGGCGCTCGATCGACTTGCACGCGCCCCCCGACGGGTCCCCTTCACGGGGGGGGCCCTGGCGCTTGCGGCCGCCGCGCTGATGCTGGTCTCCCCCATCCCCCGCTATCTCTACAATACCGTGGCGGTGGCCTGGACCGCCCTGCGGACCGATCGCGTGATGGGGGGGGGAAATGCACGGGAGATCGACGCGCTCCCCGACGGCGAGGCGATCCGCGTCGGGATGTATGTGCGGTCGCACATCGCTCCCGGAGAGAAGCTCTTCGTGGCGGCAAGCATGCCGGGCCTTGTCTATTATCGCGCGGGGGTGGCGCCGGAGTTCAAGATCCTCCACTTTGCCTTCATCAACGCACCGTTCGCCCCGGAACAGTGGAAGCAGGAGACGAGCCTCTACCTGCTGCGGGAGCGCCCCCGCTTCATCGCGGCGGAATTGAACGATATCCTCCCCGATATCACCGGCACGAACGATCCGTCGATCGCCGCGCTGCGGAAGCTCCCGGGGATCGATGCACTGCTGCGCGACAACTACAGCAGCGTGCTCCGGACGGAGAAGCTCGAGCTGTTCGAACGGACGGCACAGTAATCTCATCAGGATGGGCCACCGCGGCCCCTCCGCAATCGCATACGGCATGGAAGTTCTCAGAAGGCTCATCGCCCCCGGACATCTTACTCTGACCGGCTGGACGATTGCCGGGGTGGTGATCGCCATCATCCTGCTGCCGTCGCTGTACTACGAGCTCAGCTCCGATATCGGCCTGTTCTTCGTCGGCGGGGAGAAGCTGCTGCATGGGGGAACCTACTATCGCGATATCGTCGATGTGAAGCCGCCGCTGATCTATTATCTCAATATGGCCGCCATAGCGCTGTTCGACCCGGCGCAGAGCTCGATCAGGATTCTCGATATCCTGCTGCAGGGGGCCACCTGTCTGCTGATCGTCAGGCTGGTGCGGCGGGCTTCCGGAGATGATATCGCGGCCGCAGCGGCGGCAATCTGTTATGCGCTGCTGTATGTCACGCAGGGACCGTGGGCAACGACCCAGACCGAGAGCTATGTGGCGCTGTTTACGGTGGCAATCCTCAGCCTGCTGCTCCATCATCGAAGCTCCGCCGGGATGTTCGCCGTCGGCGTGCTGGCGGGCGTGGCGGGACTCTTCAAGTTCTCGTTCACCGCGCTTCTGGGGGTTGCCATCATCGTCGAGGCCGTGATCGCCGATGGGAGCTGGAAACAGCGCTCGACCAATATCCTGTTGATGATCGCCGGGATCACGGCGGCGGCGCTCGCATTTCTCGCGTTTCTTCTGGGCACCGGCACCATCGGGGAGTTCGCCCTGATGAACCGGTTCACCTCCGCCTACACACGGATCGGCTGGGGGCATCCGGGGGAGCTTCTGAAAGGGATACTCCAGACCATCCCGTTTCATATCGGCGACCATTATACGCTGGTGCTTCTTCTGGGGACCGCCGCCGGGGTGGCGCGGTCGTTCGGCCGGAGCGACCGAGAGAATGCCGGCACGACCCGTCTGCTGCAGGCATGCACCGTGGCGATGCTGATCCTGCTTGCCACCGTCGTCATCGAGGCGAAGCTCGTGCTGTACCAGTTCCTCAGGATCTATGGCGTCGGCGCCATCGTGGCGGCGTTGGGTCTGCTCGGCCTGCTCCGCTCCATCCCCGACGCGACAACGGGCGGGCCATACCGACGGATTATGCTCGGCGCGATCATCGTTCTCGGACTGCTGTTCAGTCCCCTGCCGCGCTATCTGATGGCGGGCAGGGAGGCCATCGCGATGCTGTTCCACCAGCCGTCGCGCGCCCGGGAGTTCACCAATCCGGCTCTTGCGGAGATCGACAGCGTCGGAAGCTATCTCGAACACAACCGCGGCGATGGTGAGGATATCTTCGCCGCCGCCAACAACTGCGGGCCCATCTATTACAGCGCCAACTATACGCCGCGCCGGACGCTCTATTTCTTCGCCGCGCTGATCGCTCCATTCTCCCCGAAGCAGTGGAAAGATTCCATCGGATCGTATCTCACCGGGGAGCGCCCCCGCTTTATCGTGACACAGCTCGACGACGCCATCCCCGGCGTCACCGGCTCGGATCAATCCTCGGCACAGGCATTACGGGCCCTTCCCGGACTCGATGCACTGCTCGGCACCAGCTACGCGATCGCGTTCCGCACGGAGCACTACGAGGTCTACCGCCGTCGCTGAGCCCATGCTCCGTCGGATATCGCATTCTCTTTCACGTATGACAACCGGCAGCACCCATTCCCGCACCCCCGCCGCGCCGGGGCCAGACAGGCTCCGGCGGGCACTCGCCGACCCGGCCCACCCCTGCCATCTCTCCGTCACGGGATGGGTGATCGCGGCATGCATCGTGCTGCTGGCGCTCCTTCCCCCGCTCTTTCTTCCGCTCGGACCTGACGAGGCGATCTTTGCCGCGAGCGGCGAGAAGATTCTGCAGGGGGCGATCCATTACCGCGATATCATCGACGTGAAGCCGCCGGCGATCTATTACCTCTACGCCGCCGTCGTGGCGATCGCCGGGCGAAGCGACTTTGGCCTGCACCTGGCCGATCTGCTGCTGCAGGGGATCACCTGCTGGCTGATCATCGCGCTGCTGCGGCGGGCCACCGGCAACGATCCGGCGGCGGCGCTCGCGGCGTTCTGGTATGCGATCCTCTACAGCGGCATGCGCATCGGCTGCGAGATGCAGACCGAGAGCTACTGCGGCCTGATCGTCATGCCGATGCTCTGGCTCCTTCTGTACCGGCGGAGGGTCTCGGGGTTCTTTCTCGTGGGGCTGCTTGCCGGGGTTCTCACCATGCTCAAGTTCACCCTCGGGGCGATCCTGCTGCCGGTGATCGTATGCGAATGGATCGATCGCCGGGACCAGCTCCCTCTGCTCGCGCGCGGACTGATGGCGATCGCCGCCGGGTTCCTTGCTGTCATGGCGCTCTTCGCGCTCTACCTTGTAGCGTTCGATGCCACCGGAGGATTTTTCGAGGTTCAGCAGTTCATCAACGGCTACGCCAGGGTGGAGAGTGCATCGGCGAGCCGGTGGGCGATCACATTCATCGAATCGGTGCCATCGTACCTTCTGCGGCACTACTCCCTCCTCTTCCTCATCACGCTGCCGCTCGGGATCGCCGCGGCGTTCCGAAGCCGTCCGGCGGGCGGTCCAGCCGATGGCAGCCGGGGGGTCCGATATCTGCTGCGGTTCTGCGCCATCGCCATTCTGATATACTTCGCCACGGTCGCGATGGAGGGGCGCTACTACGTCTATCACTTCAGCCGCCTCTATCCCTTCGCGGCCATCCTCGGGACGTTCGGATGCGCCCCCCTGCTGCGGTGGCTGCGGGACCTTGCGATGCGATCGGGGGCGATGCGCGTCGGCGCGGCCATCGCCATAATGATCCTTCTGCTGCTCAGCCCGATCAACCGCTATCTCTGGCAGCTGATCCCCGCCGGGCGCGCGATCGCGCAGGGGGAGATCTCCCTCGACGCGATCTACGATCAATGGGGCTCGCTCTATCCGCGCGCCGAGCTGAAGGAGATAGGGGATATGATACGGTCGCGGCGGAAGCCGGGGGATCACCTCTTCGCCGCATCGACCTTCGCCGGGGTGGCCCACATTCTGGCCGACGATGTGCCGGAGTTCAAGATCTACCACAGCGCCTTTATCATAGCGCCGTTTGCCCCGGATGCATGGCGCAGCGCGACCCGGAACTATCTGCTGGAGCGGCGCCCGGCGTTCATCATCGTGCAGAGCAACGATCCCATCCGAACCCTCACAGGCTCCGACGTGACCTCGGAGATGGCGCTGCTGGCGCTTCCGGGGATCGACTCGCTGATACGGAACGATTATCGGAGCATCCACCGCAGGGGAAATTTCGAGCTGTACGAACGGATCGGACGGTAGCGATACGAATCGGGCCGGGGCAAAGAAATGGGATGTGGTCGGGAAACGCGGAGGCGGGGCCGGAGGATCGGGATGGCTATCCAAGCTCGGAGCTTTCACGGGCAAGGCGCTCGAGGAACGACTTCGGGGGGCGGACGGGCTTCATCCCGTCGACGGTGGTAAATGCATGCACGGTATGGCCGGTCACAAGAAGCTCGCCATCGCGGTAGATCTCGTACTCGAGCTTCATCCGCGCGGTGATCGGGCCACGGAGGTGGGAGACGACGGTGAGAAGATCATCGTAACGGGCGGGGCGGCTGAGCTTCACATACGCTTCGAGCACCGGGAACATCACCCCCGAGGCTTCGATCGAGGAGTACGCCATATCGAGATCGCGCAGCAGCTCGGTGCGTCCGGTCTCGAAGAACTCCAGATAGACGCCGTGGTAGACCACCCCCATCTGATCGGTATCTCTGTAGCGAACCCTGACCGAGGTCTGATGGCGGATCATGCGGCTTTCAACTCTTTCAGCTTCTGCTCGAGCGCGGTAAAGGCGATCGACAGATCGAACTTGTACATGTTGTCGAACTTCTCCCGCACAAGCATGAACGGGGAGACGCTGACGGTTTCATCCTTGGGGCCGAGAAACAGCACGGTGGCCGGGTCATTGTCGGTCAGGCCGCTGACCCAGCGTCCGCGCGTGCGGCGGACCAGCACCTCGCCGAGATACGCGCCGAACGAGAGGAGCACCTCATGGCTGACCTCCTGATCATCCTCCAGATCCCCCCATCCCCGCATAATGGCCCGGTCGAGCCGGCCGATGCTCTCGACGGTGAAATCGAAGTCCTCGCCGAAGACCCTTCTGCCGAGCGATGCGCAGATCGCCGCGAGCTTCTTCATCCGATCGGCGGTCGGCTCCGCGTCGATCAGCATATCGTCCTCGATGTTCAGGATAATGCGCCCGGCCGCAACCTCCGGCAACTCGGCGTGCCGTCGACGCGAGCGACCGAAGGCAACGATCGCCAGCACGATATACGCGCCGCCGGCAACCAGGCCCAGTATTGCAAGGAAGTTGGTCAGTTCCATTCAGATCACAACGTTCGTAACATCCAGCCGACGGACCAAAGATACGACGAGCGCGGGAGCAAACGGCGCTCCATGATGATTATTCAGCCCCTCCGGGCCCCATTGCACCGCTACTGTTTCTGCCGCTCGATGATCGCGAACAGGTCGAGCAGACGCTCGAGATCCTCGCTCGAGTAGAACTCGATCACCAGCGAGCCATCCCCGCCGGAGTTCCCCTTGATCCGCACCTGCGTCCCCAGCACCTGCTGCATCCGGGTGGAGATCTCGGTATACATCACATCGAGCTGGCTCCGCTGCGGAATCCCCTTCTCGGGGGTCTCCTCCTGCTCCCTCGGCTTCTCCTTGGCACGGACGCCGCCGGCCTGCGCTATCTGTTTGACCAGCGCCTCGGTACGCCGCACCGAGAGCGCCTCGTCGCGCACACGGCGCCAGATGTCGAGCCGCTCGTTATCCTCGGGGATCGTCAGCAGTGCGCGCGCATGCCCCATCGAGATCTCGTTGCTGCGGAGCGATACCTGGATCGGCTGCGGAAGCTTCAGCAGGCGCAGGAAATTGGTCACCGTCGAACGGTCCTTCCCCACTTTCTGTGCCACCTGCTCCTGCGTCAGACGGCACTCGCTGATCAGGCGCTGATAGCCGAGGGCGACTTCGATCGGGTTGAGGTTCTCGCGCTGTACGTTCTCGATCAGCGCCAGCTCCAGCATCCCGCGGTCGGACTCGACGTTCAGAATGTAGGCGGGGATATCGGTGAGCTGCGCGGCGATCGAGGCGCGTACGCGGCGCTCGCCGGAGATAAGCTCGAAGAACCCTCCCTCCACGCGCCGCACGGTGATCGGCTGGATGACGCCGTTCTCGAGGATCGACTGCTTCAGCTCATCGAGCGCCTGCAAGCTGAAATCGACGCGCGGCTGAAACGGGTTCGGCCGCACGCGCGCGATATCGATCGCGCAGATCGTCCCGACCGATTTGCCGTCATCGGACGGAAGGGTATCCTGGTACTCATCGACCTCCGGCTCACCGACACCGGAGAGCAGCGCTCCGAGTCCCCTTCCCAATACTGTTTTATTCTTGCTCATCTCGTCCTATCACTCAGCTTAACGATGACATATCATTCCGGCTCGGCTCTTCCGATCTGTTCTCCGGCTTCCTCTCGGCCTGTCCGTTGGCCGCATGCTCCGGGGGAGGCGCCATCTCCCGCACCGTCGCGGGAGGTGCCGGCGTCTGCGCGGCCGGCTCGGGTCTGGCCGCAACCGGCCTGGCGGGCTCGGGTCTGGCAGGCTGGGGCGTGACGGGCTCCGGAGCCGGCGCAGCCTCGGTCGAAGCCACGGGGGGATCGGCGAGCTTGCCGTCGCGGCGAAGGATCTCGGTCGCCAGATCGATATAATTCTTTGTGCCGATCGACAGGGCATCGTACAGCAGCACCGGCTTGCCGTGGCTCGGCGCCTCGCTCAGCCGCACATTGCGCGTGATCACCGTCTCGAACACCTTGTCGCCGAAATACCGGCGCACTTCGCTCGACACCTGGTTCGACAGGCGGAGCCGGCTGTCGTACATCGTCAGCAGCACCCCCTCGATATCGAGCGTCTGGTTGAGATGCTTCTTGACGATCGAGATCGTGTTGAGAAGCTGGCCCAGCCCTTCCAGCGCGTAGTACTCGCACTGCACCGGGATCAGGATCGAGTCGGCGGCGGTCAGCGCGTTGAGCGTCAGCAGACCGAGCGACGGCGGACAGTCGATGATGATATAGGTGTATTTGCGGCGCATCATCTCCAGCGCATGCGTCAGCACGCGCTCGCGATGCGGCACGTCGATCATCTCGATCTCGGCTCCCACCAGGTTGATATGCGACGGGATCACCTCCAGAAACGCCAGATCGGTCTTCATCGTGGCATCCGCCGGGGCGACGCCATCGACGATCACTTCATAGATCGTCCGGTTGAGCTTCTGCGAGTTGATCCCGAGGCCACTCGATGCGTTTGCCTGCGGATCGATATCGATCAGCAGCGTTGGTTGCTCGGCGGCGGCCAACGACGCAGCCAGATTAACGGCCGTCGTCGTCTTCCCGACCCCCCCTTTCTGATTTGCAACCGCTATGACTTTTCCCATTGCTCTAGTTCAGTTATATCCGCCGAGTGATGCCCTGCTCGCTCCAGCTCCTTGTCGTGCGAACAACCCGGGGCGCCCGCTATGAGCTCCCCCCGGTCCTATCCCGCCGCGCCATCGCGGTGGAGACGATACCAGTGAAACGCATCCACCACCAGTGCGTGCGTGATCGCTCCCGATCTCAACAGCCCGTCCATGTCGCCGACCGGCACCAGCTCGACGCCGATCTCCTCGTGCTCATCCAGGCTCGTTTCCCCCGGCTTCAGTCCGGTGGCAAGCACCGTATAGGCCCAGTTGTCGAGCAGCGCGGGGTTCGGCCTGACGCGTCCGATCTCGATGATCGTGCCGCAGTCGTACCCGGTCTCCTCCCGAAGCTCCCGGCGCGCCGCGTCGACCGGCGATTCCCCGGCATCGAGGATGCCCCCCGGTATCTCCAGTTCGATCTGGTCGGTGCCATGCCGGTACTGGCGGATCAGCACCAGCTCCTGACGCTCGGTGATCGCGATCACGTTCACCCAGTCCTTCGAGCTGATGTAGTAGAAATCTCCCGTCGAATCGCTCCGCGGACGCTGGCGTCGCGCGCGATGAAGGGTGAAGATACGGCAGTCGGCGATCTCCTGATCCTCGATGGTCTCCCAGCGCTCAATCTCATCACCCTGGTGATTCGAACTCATAATGCCGCACTCGATAAATGATCAGAAGGCAGGCCGAAGCTCCATGCCCGGCCGGGGCATAAGCCCCGAACGGCTGAAAAGGCTCCGGGCGACCCTGTGGAAGGAGATACGCGCGCACGATTACGCCAGGGAATAGCTCTCCCCGGGCTCGAGGATCATTGCCGTTCCCCCGTTCGCCTCCACCTTCGCCCTGAACTCCTGCGGGTCCACTGCGATCGGGGGGAACGTATTGTAATGCATCGGGATGACGACCTTGGGGGAAAGGAACTCGACCGCGGTCACCGCGTCGTCGATTCCCATCGTGAAGAAGTCGCCGATCGGCAGCAGCGCCAGATCGAGCGGCGTCCGCTCGCCGATCAGCTTCATATCGAGAAACAGCGCCGTATCCCCCGCATGATAGATGTTCCTGCCGCCGATCGTCAGGATCACCCCGGCCGGATTGCCGAGATACCTGCCATCGGGAGCCGAGGAGCTATGATGGGCGATCGTGAACTTCAGGCGGCCGAAGGCGAACTCGTGGGCTCCGCCGATCCCCATACCGACCGACTTCTCGACCCCCTCCTCCTCCAGATAGTTGGCAAGCTCGAACGTCGAGATCACCTCGGCGCCGGATCGTTTGGCGATATCGATCGCATCCCCCAGATGATCGCCATGACCATGGGTCAGGATGATATGGGTGGGATGAAGATCCTCGGCCTTGATCGTCGCGGACGGATTGCCGGTCACGAACGGATCGATCAGGATATCGTGATCGCCATGAACGATCCGCCAGGCCGAGTGGCCTATGAAGGTAAGGGTAAGATCCGAGGGCATAGAAAGACCGGATTCGAGATCAGAGAGTGACTATTGCAGCGAAACTTCCGGGGCGACTCCGACAGGGTGCCGGCCGTTCGCCATGGTACACGAAAGCGCCGCATAAGATACCCCAAACGCCCCCTACGTGCAAAATGCCGGGCCAGAAAGAACGCCCCATCGATAGGGATGGCACAAAGAGTAACCAACCGCCGCTCCGGAGGCCGCGCCGGAAGCCGCGCCGGAGCGCCCCCATGATTCCCCTCCCGGCCCACTCTCCACAATTTAGTGGACACACCGCTTGATTGGCGGATGCCGCCGGGGGATCTTTGCAGCATCGTGAGCATATCGAAAGCAGTCGAAAGGATAACGCGCCGCGCCGCGCTCGGGATTCTCCGGGCCGTCGCCGGACGCACGCAGGGCCTTCCCCCCCTCCGCCCGTCGGAGCTTCGGCGGGTTCTTCTCATCCGTTATGATCGCCTCGGCGACGCGGTGATCACCACGTCGGTGATCGCGGCGCTCAGGGAGCTGGCCCCCGACGTCGAGATCGACGTGCTCGCCAGCAATGGCAACCGGATCATCTTCGAGAACGATCCCCGCGTCGGATCGGTGCTGATCTGGGACGGCTCCCCGCTCGGCATCCTCCGCACGATCCGCGCCGCCCGGAGCCGCCGTTACGACGCGGTGTTCCAGCTTATTCTCAACCGCACTACCCTCCCGGCCCTCCTCGCCGGACTGATGGCCCCGCATGGCCGGACGATCGGCAAGAGCATGACCGGCCACGATGTTCTTTTCAACCATACCGCCCCGACGCCACAGGAGCATTTCAGCGATCGAACCGTGGCGCTTCTGGCGGCGGGGATTCAGACCGACCCCGCGCGGCTCAGCAGCTCCTACTCCCTGGCGATCCCGGCGCGCGACCGGGAGCAGGCCGAGCGCGGCCTGGCCGGGGCGGGCCTCGCGCGGGGGAACTTCATCCTCCTCAATATCTCCGCAGGCTCGCCGGACCGCGAGCTCTCCGACGCCATGAACAGTGCTCTTGCCGTCCGGCTGGTGGAGCTGGGGGTCGATCTTGCGGTTATCGGCGGACCCGAGGCATGGGAGCGGGTCGGGAGGATAGCGAGCGCTGCCGGGGGCCGGCCATTAAGGTTTTCGTCGCTGCTGGCGGCGGCGGCGGCCGTCGGCGAAGCGCTGATGCTGGTCACCCCCGATACCAGCATGGTGCATATCGCCAGCGCGATGAGGACGCCGGTGGTGGCGGCCTTCGCTCCCGGCGGAGATCCCGGAGGATGGGGGCCGCGCGATGTGGCGCACAGAATCGTACGGATCGACAACAAGTCAGGGAAGCATGGCGGGGTGGAATCGATAGCGGCGGCGGCGGCGGACCTGCTCGAAGAGCTGCGACCGGAATGAGCGCGGCGCCGACTGACGGGCGGTGCGTCAGTCGACCATGACCATGCGACGGGCCTTGCGGTACGGCCCGGCGATGATCTCATACGTGTAGATACCGCTCGACAGCGATGGGTCGAACAGACGGTACTCATGGCTGCCCGGCGACTGCACCTCATCGACCAGGGTGCGCACCACATTCCCCTTCTCATTGTAGAGCGTCAGCACCACATGCTCGGCATGGGCGATGGTATAGGGGATGATCGTCACCCGGCTGAACGGGTTGGGCAGATTCTGGTCGAGCGCATAGGAGCCCCGCACGATGATCGTGCCGGTTGTATCGCAGTCGAGAGCCTCGAACCTGCCGGGAATCATATTGAACTGCAGCGAAGGGGTCGACAGGAACACCTCGCCGAAGGTGATATCGGTCCGATAGGTGGAGCCGAGGAGCACCTTGAACGGAACCCACACCAGCGTATCGGTCTCACGTCCAGGGTTCAGCGTCCCGCCGATCGTCAGCTCGCCAAGCCCGGTCTCGAGCATCATGGCGTAGGTGCTGAGGGTGCTGTCGATGACCGGGGCGCGGGCATCGTCGCGGGTTGCCACCAGCGGCGCAAGCAGATCGTAGGCGTAGTTGAGCTTGATCGAGTAGGAGGTCAGCGCCGTCACCGCGCGCGGCAGACGGGCAAGGATCGGGATCATGATATACGATCCCACCCGGGCCGTGGTTGCCGGAATCTCGATCGTGAGCGTCCGCTCCTCGAGCGGGCAGATCTCGCCGGCCAGCGCGACAGTATGCGTCTCCGGCGCGCTCCCCTCGACGACGAGCGTCGCCTTCCCCGGCGCGTTGCCGGCGGTGAAACGGATCACATCGGTGCGCGACTCGCCGGGCTGGAGCAGCGTCTTCTTCTGCTCGTTCCGGACCGAGAAGCTTCCATCGGTGCTGACGACCGTCATATCGCCGAGCTCCATCGCATGGGTGCCGACGTTGGTATAGATGATCGTGGTATCCTTCGTCTCCGACGGCAGCAGGCAGGCGAAGTCGATTGAGCGGAGGTTCACCGCCAGATGCTCCATGATCCCGTTGCCCGTCAGCGTGATTACCGGCTGCACCCCCGACGAATTGACGATGCGGAAGGTCGCCGTATGCGGCCCCTCCGAGGTCGGCGAGAACTGGAATGTCAGATGGAACGGCTCCCTGCCGTTGCCCGCTCCCACGGCCGCCGGTATGACCACCGGAGCGCTGAGCGACGAGAGAAAGACATCGTCGCCGGAGAGCTGCTCGACGCGCTCGATGCGAAGCGGGGCCGTGCCGCTGTTGCGGATCAGGAGATCCCTGAGCGAGAAGGACTCCCCGTCGGCCCGCACGTCGCCGAAATCGAGATGGGCCGTGTCGATCGTGATCCCCCTGACCAGACCGTTTGCCATCACCGTCACCGTCTCCGACCATGTGCCATCGTCGCTTGCCAGACGGATCGTCCCCTCATTGATCCCGGTCGTCGTCGGCGTCATCGTCGCATGGATCAGCAGCGATCCGTTCGGCGCGATCGAGCGATAAGCGAGCTCCTCGGGACGGATCGTGATCGTCCCCGACAGCGACGCTATCTCCGGCACCGCTATCATCGCCTCGGCGCTGCCGAGGTTCACCAGCATGATCTCCCCCTCCGGCGTGGTCTCCCCCAGCGGGACCGACGTCAGCGAAAGCCGGCGGTTCGACGGCCGCATCAGCACGATCCGCGCCTTGTGCGATACCCCCTCGCCCCGCAGGACGATCACGGTATCGACCGAGCAGCTTCCTCCATTGAACGTCAGGCGCACCGCGCCGCTGTACGTCCCGGTCGACTGCGGACAGAACTGGAGCCTAAGCTCGATGCTCCCCCCTGCCGGGATGATCGTCCCGGTGGGTGCCGGATCGAGAAGCGTAAAGGCTCCCGAGCTCAGCAGGAACTCCGCCACGTTCAGAGGATGGGCGCCGTTGAGGTTGCGGATGACCAGCGTGCGCTCCATGCATGGCTCCCCCTCATCCGACTGCGCCGTCCCGAAATCGATCGAGTCGGGAATGCCGGGATAGGGGCCGACGTTCTTCCCCTTCACCGTAATGGTCAGAAGCTGGTCGACCGTATTGGAGATCAGGCGGAACTGCGTCCCCGCGTCATCGAGCCGCTTGGGGCAGAGACGCAGATGAAGATCGAACGCATCCCCCGGCCTGATGGTCACCGGGAAGACCGGTGCGATCGGTACGATGGTGAGATCGGCGGCCTCGGCGGCGATGCCGGAAATGGTAAGATCGGCGCGGCCTTCGTTCCGCATGTGCACCACCGTATCGCGGCACTCCCCGATGCAGATATCCCCCAGATCGATCTCCCGCTCGGCGACGGCCAGAAGGCCCGTCGTGGCGCAGCCGCTCAGACGCACAACCCGCACGCTGTCGGGATAGATATTGGTGCCGATGGCGAGATCGGCCTGGAAGCTTCCGGTATCGGTCGGACAGAAGAAGACGCGGAGCGTGCGGCTCTCTCCGGCGGCAACGCGAATTCCTCCCGACCCCACATGGAACGCCGAGGCGCCGTCGCCGGTCAGAGCGAGCTTCCCGATGATAAGATCACCGGTACGGCTCGTATTGCTGACCGTCAGATCGAGGCTGTCGCAACTGCCGAAGCGGATGCAGGGGAAGGAGATGCCGGTCGCGTCGAACGTTATCGCCGCGCGCCCGAGGCTGCTCCCGCCGGCGGTGGACATCACCCATTCCGGCTCGTACGCGAACTCCCTGACCGACGGCTTCGCCACATGCTGCATCACCACAAGATAGAGGGCCCCTGCGTCGACCTCCGGGCCGAGCTCGACGCTCCAGGTACTGTCGGTCGCGACGGTCACATCCACATACCTGTCGTAGGATGGCGATGCGGCGTCGCTCAGCATGAACACGCGGATGCCGCTCCCGGGCAGGCCGCTGCCGGTGACGACCGATCCCGCATGCAGCGGGCCCGACGACTGCAGGCCCGCCCCCGGACCGATGTAGCCGGGCGCCGGTGAATAGCGGGCCAGCGCATCGCCGACGATGCGTCCATCGACGCGGATTCGTCCGGCGCCTCCGGATCCTCCATCGCGGCCGGCAGAGCCCCTGTCGGTATAGCCCTTCCCCCCCGCGCCGCCATTGGCCTGCACGTGTCCATTCGTTCCAAACGCTATGATCCCCCGGGCGCCCATCAGCACGCCGCCACCGGCGCCGCCGCCGCCACCGCTTCCATTGCCGTTGGAGGGGGCATCGGCGCCCCGGGCGCCATCGGCGTCGATCGTCCCATCGATGCTCATCATATCGAACGAGAAGAGTGCGAGCGCGCCGCCGCCACCGCCGCCGCTGGCGTAGCCCCCGACGCTGTAGCCGCCGCCGCCGCCCCCCGACCCTCCGGCCAGAGGCACAAGCTGGGCGGAGCCAACCGCGAAGCCGTGATTATCCTCGAGGACCCCACCGCTGGTTCCTCCCGTCGCATGACCACCGCCACCGCCGCCGGCGGTATGCTCGGTGATCTCGGAGGATGTCGCTCCGCCGGTGCCGCCACCATATCCCCCATGATTCGGATCGAGAGGATAGTAGCGGGAAATTTTCGCGAACTCCCCCGAGGCGCCGAACGGATGACCGGTTCCGCCACCGCCGGGAGCGTTGGTGAACGCCGCGCCCCCCGGCGTTCCGTTGAGCGAGCCGCCGCCGGCCCAGACTCCCGAACGGGAGCCGCCGGTGCCGGAGGAGGCCCCCATCAGCCAGGAGATATCCCTGCGGGCGATTCCGCCGCCGCCGGTATACCCGGAGCCGGCCCCGCGCTGACCGCCCGTGCCGCCGCCCCCGCCCCCCGGACCGGCCGAGCCATAGAGCCCGCGCGCCAGATCGTTCTGCGGCGCCACCGAGAGCGTTGCCCCCGCGCCGATCCTGACCGGACCGCGCGACAGTATCGTCGCCGGAAGGAAGCCCTGGTTGCCGGGCGACAGAGGATCGCGGTCGACGGTATCGATCGTGAACGTTCCGCCATCGAGGATAAGCGAATCGACGACGAGAACGCCGCGCCGCGTGCGCGTTCCATAGATCCCGCCGGAGCCGAGAACGCCCCCTGATGCGAGGCGGCCGGCTGCGCCGCCGATATGCTGCGGCTCAACGATAAAGAAGGTGTCAATGTTGCTGAGGCGATCGCCGACGCGCAGGCGAAGCGGAACGGCTCCCGTCGCGGCTCCCGACTTGACGAAGATCATCGTCGAGACGAGACGGCCATCCCAGCTGACCACCGCCGGACCGATCACCACGCGCTCCGCGTCGGCGGGATCGACCATTTCGAGGCGCACATCGCCGGCATGCAGGCCATCGGCACCGAAGCTTCCCCGGGCGCGCGGGCCCGCGTACGCCTCCAGCACAACGTTCATTCCCGGCGCGGCGGCATCGGGAAGAAGATAGCGGACGCGCGGCTCAAGGTCGATCCGATCGAACATCACAACCTGATGGCGCGCCGAATCGCTCATGACGTTCTCCAGTCCCGCCACCACCAGCCGCTCGTCGGTCACGGCGATGGCAACATCTCCCCCGGCCAGCGATGGACGATCGCCACGCGCGGCGACCGCCGCCAGATCGGGAAGAAGCTTCGTGGTCTCCCAGATGCCGGGGCCCGCCGGGGCAAGCTCCGCAAGACCTATGTTCACGCTGCCGCTTCCCGACGACGCATCGTTCCAGACAACCAGCAGACGCCGGTTGCCCCGGACGACGATATCGAAATCGGTGACCGGAGCATCGAGCTTCTCCCCCAGCGGACGGCATTCGATCATGCCAAGCGCATCGGAGAGATAATACAGACGGGGAGCCCCCTGGTCATCGCCCCCGGGAACCACCATATGCAGCGTCCCGTCACTGTCGACCGCCAGCCGCAGACGAAGGTCGGCACCGTGCGACGAGCTTATCGGCGTGCCGCATGGAGGCGTGACCAGCCTCTCCATCGCGGAGAACTCCCCGTTCGGCATCCGACGCATCATATAGATGGCGCCGGAGTCATTGCGCACTGCGATCACCGGCCCGGTGGCCCCCATCTCGATAACCGGCGCGCCGATCGACCAGGGCGTCCCATCGGACTCCTGACAGGGGAGCGTGGCGATGATACGCGCAGCCCCGCCGGAGCCGCTGTTCCAGTAGTTGAACGAGGCGATCCCGGCGTTGATCTCCGTCCAGACGAAATGAGCATTGCCGAGCGAATCGACGGCCATCCCGTACTCCGCGACATCGGCGAGCACGCGCGTGCTGAAATCGCGATCGTCGAGCCTGTTGGTCGCGTAGCAGAGGCGGAGATTATTGTTGATGTTGGCGATGAAGCCGATATGGGCAAGCCCCTCCGGGTCGAGCTTCAGCGTTGGGGCAAAAGCGTCGAGCACGGTACCGCTGTCGGTGGCCTGAATCGGGGAGCTGAAGCGGCCGGCCGCATCGCTGGTGTAGAACAGCTGCAGCCTGATGCGATGCGGATCGATCGCGCTCCAGAGCATATGGGTATTCCCCCAGCGATCGATGGCGACCTTCGGATGCGACTTATCATACCCGGCAGAGGTGACACGGGAGAGATCCCAGCGGGATAGTTGAGCGAACGCGGGGGTGCAGCATGCCAGAGCCAGAAGGCTCACGACATTCCAGAGACGGAACGCGGCGTGGGCGCGTGGAATGGTTCTCCGGCGCCGATCGCAGCGGGCGATATCAGTATTGGCGTAGCTCAACGAAATAGGTATCGTTCAACGTATGTGATTACACGCCAGATGAACGATCTCGGGCCGGACAGGATCGTTCAATCGACAAGATCACCAAACATTCCACCATATCCAAATTCACCCCGGAGGAGCCTGGCTGGAGATGGGAGACGACGGCGACGCCGCGGCCCTATCGCTTATGATGCTTGATCACGGTGATCCGTACCATCCGGGAGAGAAGCCTCCCCTCCGGCAGAGCATTGTTGAACACCTCGCGCGCCCCTCCAAGTCCCAGCACCGCCGTCTGCGCCAGCGGCGGAAGATTCAACCGCTGGCGTGATATCCGCAAGGCATCCTGCACTGCCCTGGCGCGACTCAGCGAAAGCTGCTTGTTCCGCTCCTGATCCCCCACCCGATCGGTATACCCGGTGATCTCCACATCCGACTGCTCGGTGATCTCCCGCGCCAGGTCTCCGAGCTGCAGCAGGTGCATCGGAAGGAGATCGGCCGAATTGTAGGGAAATCCCACGATGCTGTACTGCAGAATCTCCCGGTCGCTCCCGAGCGTATCCTTCGGCCGTATCGTGGTCCGCTCGGCAACCCGGAACGTCCCCTCGCTTGCCACCTCCTGCCCGATCACATCGCGGACGTAGAGCCGGTAGCGGATCGGCGTCATATCGTGGTTGACCCGCATATCGGCGAGCGACCACTGCTTCTGCTGCTCCATCGCCCCGCTTCCCCCCCGGCCATCGAGACGCAGAAGCTCCTTCTCCCCCTGCGCCACCGTGATATACCACTCCGCGACCGTGGTATCGGCGATGATCTCATGGACGAAACGGACCGCCGGCGGAGAGGCGACCGTCGCCATGCGATGGATCACCACCGGACGAAGCAGCTCCTCGTCGCTGAAATGCAGCTCGGCGCGACGATTCTCCTGGCGCCCCTCCATATTCTCCTCGGGCGACGATGCGGTTGACCGGGGAGACGTCACCACCGTTATTCTCGACGGGTCAATCCCCCAGATCCTGATAAGATAGTCGGTCACGCTCTGGGCACGCGCCATCCCAAGCGTGGTCGCCACATCCTGCTCATCCCCCGACGTGGTGCCGGTGACCGTCAGCCGTACGGCGGGATTCCCCTGCATCCGCTTCCCGACCACATTCAGAAGCTGCCAGTGGATTGCCAGCGGATCGATCGTCGCCAGCGAATCAACCGAATACCGGTCGCGCGATTCGGCCGAGCGAAGCTGGCTGTAGCGCGACGGGATATCGGCGCTGAGGCTATCGAAGAATATATAAGGAACGATCGGCACCCCCTCGGTCCAGGGGGCCTGCTGGATCTCGATCACCGGGTCCTCGTAGAGACGTCCGGTTTCATCCACTCCCCGCGCCACGATGCTAGCCCCGAGATAGGGACGTGGGCGCTCCGGCGCCACCGGAGTTGCCGCGGCCACCGTCGATGTATCGATCGCCGGCATTCCGGCCGGAGGCTCGGGGGGGGAGCTCAGATCGTAGGAGATCCCGAGCAGTCCGGCCAGCGTCCGGCTCTCCCAGGAGACATTCCGGGCGACGGAGCCGAACAGAAGCGACGAACGGATCTCCGGATGAAGCTCGATCCGCGTTCCCAGCGGTATCCTTCCCTGTAACCCGATATCGATCCCAAACATCACCGAGACGAAATCGACCGGATCGTGTCCATCCACCGGACGGGTGGATTCCCCCGTTTCCAGAAAGAGGTTATCGGACGGGCTCGTGATCCGCTGCAGCTGCCGCTGGCTGCGATCGACGAAGATCATCGCGCCGGGAGCCGCCGCCAGACTGAGGCCGGGGATCAGATCGATGGCGCCGCCGGCCGAGAGCTTCAGGCCGAGGAGCGAGCCATGGAACTCATGGTGCATCACTGTCGTGACATACGCGCCATCGGGGCCGCGTGACTCGACGGTGGTATCACCGGAACGAAGCACGACCGAAAGATCATGGAGACCGAGACGGGCCAGAAGACGAACAGCGGGGTGAGGCAGAAGTGGAGCTTCAAGGGAAAGCTCCGAGATGATACCGTAGCCGACGGCCGGGCCGAAGATGCCGCAGTTGCAGGTGTCGGGACCCGGCCGGTAGACCTTGAACGTGGCGTTCTGGTCATTCCGGGCATATCCCAGCGATGCTCCGAGGTAGACCCTGCTGAATGCAGAATCGCCGGCCGGCATCCAGAACGACGCCCCCCCCGGAACCGGCTGTGCCGGGGAGTGCGCGCACGCGAGAAGTCCGATGATGACGAGCAATGCGAAACGGCCCGGGAGCATCCTCCAGGGCCGCCCCCCCGAGGCGGGGTGGAGCATCATATCATTTCGGGTCTTCCTTCGGAGCCATATGCTGGTCGCTTCCATTGGAGTTTCTTATCGTGCCGGTCGCGCTGACGGAGGCCGGCTGCGACTCCGATGAGCTTGGAGCACCCGATGTTACCGTCGGCGCGTGGCTCGATGCGGGCGGATCGAGCGGATTCGGCTCCACCGAGGATGGCGTGGCGGAAGGATGAAGCTTCTGCGACTGCATCGGCGTATCGGTCCCTCCGCTCGGCTTGCTCGAAGGCTCGTCGGCGATCGATCCGGTGCGGTTGCCGCTCGTCGTCGGCACAGTACTGCCCGCGGAGCGTGCCGTCCTGACGGAGGCGGCCGAGATGGTGCCGATGGAGCGTCCCGAGCGGGATGGCGCCGACTGCTGCTGGTGCGTCGCCGACGACGGCGCCGGAAGCACGCCGGGCACGATATCCTCCGCCGAAGGCGTGGTGACCGCCGGGGCCGTCTGCTGGACAGTCGGAGCCACGACGCCATCGCGCTGCATCTCCGGCAGCTGGGAGTGCACGTAATAGCCGGTGGCGAACCCGCAGGCGGTCATCGCCATGACGATAGCGCCCCTTCCCATCTTCAATATCGACTGACCGATGGAGCCAGCGCTTTTGGCGGCGATGGTCCCGGCATCGAAATGCGAAGCGGCGCGACCTGCCGGACCGGCATGCGGTGTGGCGGCCACCGACGCGCTCATCTGCGCAAAGATGTTATCGCGGATTGCCCCCGGCACCTGCACCTGCTGTGCCTGCCGGGTCACAATACGGTCGAGCATCACATGCGACTTCAGCGCAAGGCGCAGCGAATCGCTGGCGGCAACCGACAACAGGAACTCCCGCTCCTGCTCCGGGCTCATCTCGTTATCGAGATACGATGTTATCAGATCACCCGTTTTCATTCTCCCTCGGACTTGTAGGATCGGGACTGTTGTTTCATGGATCTAGTTGCGATATGCTCATCGGCCTCTTCCTCTGCCAGACCGAGCCAGTTGGAGAGGAGGGTGCGCAGATAGCAGCGCGCCCGGAAGGCTCTGGTCTTCGCGCCGGTCATCGTGATCCCCTGCATCTCGGCGATCTCCTGGAAGGTATAGCCGAGCATCGAATGCATGATAAAGGCCTCACGCTGGGTCTCCGGCAGCCGCTTCATGGCGCGGTTGATCAGATCCTCCATCTCGTCGAATCCCCCGCCGGTCGAAAGCGCGCGGTTGTTTTCGACGTCGATCGCCGTCAGCGATATGGGACGGTTCGACTGCCGGTCGCGCAGGTGATTGATCGCGACGTTGCGGGCGATGGTAAACAGCATCGCCCGAAAGCGCTCGACGGTCTCCTTGCGCGTGCGAATGCGGATCACCCGCAGCCACGTCTCCTGGAATACATCCTGAGTCTCCTGGGGGGTTGTCAGCATATGCCGGCAATACAACATCAGCGGACGTTCATAGAAATCGTACAGTTCCTTGAACGCATCCTGCTCACCGTCAACAAAACGCGCAAAGAGAGCTTGGTCGTATGCGTCGCGTGTCTCCGGGGCGGGAGTCATTGAACAAGAGGTATCCCCTTTTTGCATCGCTTCACTCAAGTATGACATGGGAGACTTTCATCCATCCCGGATCAGCATGCCGCGTCGTTACGCGATATCTGCTCTCCAGAACCGATACTCGGGGATAAAGAGGGCCCCCGACCGTCTCGCCATATCTCTGGCAGCCACTGAAGTTATCAACAAGAATCAGGCCCTCGCATGGGGTGGACGCGGAAGGGCTTGATGACTACTGTTTGGAATAAAGACCGACGAGAAGGGAAAGTGTCGCAGCCCGATTGCAGTTGTTATGGAGTTCCCCCGCCAATCGGCCAATCGAAGTGCCATTGCCGGCTGTTTTCGCCAATTCCCCCCGGATAAAAAAAAAATTGCCGGGGGCAAACCCACCCCCACGATTGCCTCGTATCTATCACTGGCGACGTTTTGTAGCCGAAAGCGTCAGCAAACTATCAGATCGCCTCACGATCCCCAGCGGATCGGAGCCACGATCGGGCGGCCGGGCTGGCCGCGGGGCCGGCAGGAGCCGCGCGGGACGCGCTTCCCGTTTCATATAATCTTTATTCAAAGGAAAGATCATGGCCGACATCATTAAAGCGAGCCAACAGAAGCTCGACGTGCTCGACAATGTGGCGCGATCCGGTGACAGGCGGACGTTCCTGAAATGGGCCGGCGCCACCGTGGCGCTGTTCACCGTGGCTGGCGCGGCCGGCTGCAGCGACGATGATACCACGACCAATCCCGGCACCGGCGCCACCCTGACCAACGATGACTTCGGAGTGCTCAACTACGCCTATGCCCTCGAACAGCTCGAGGCCGCATTCTATACGAAGGTCGTCGCGTCAACCGGCACCGGCCTCAGCGCCGACGAGATGAAGATCATGACCGATATCCGCGACCACGAGATCGCCCATCGCGACTTCTTCAAGGCAGCGCTGACCACCAAGGCGATCGGCTCGCTCGAGGTCGATTTCAGCAGCATCGACTTCACCAAGCGCGATCAGATCCTCGCGGCGGCCAAAACGTTCGAGGACCTCGGCGTCTCGGCCTACAACGGCGCCGGGAAGCTGCTCCAGGATGCCAATTTTCTGCTGATCGCCGGCAAGATCGTTTCGGTGGAGGCACGCCATGCCGCCACGATCCGCGACCTGATCAACCCGAAGAACGCGGGCATCGGCTTCGCGGGCGACGACGTGGTCGATGCGATGGGGCTGGACATGGCAAAGAACCCGAGCGTTGTGCTGGCAGCCGCCAAGACGTATATCAAGACCTCGATCACCAACAATCTGCCATAAGGAGCGACCGCAATGAACATGAACGAAAATCTCTTCGATGCGATCGATCCCGAGATCACCGAGAAAGTCATCTCCCGCAGGAACGTCCTGCGCGGAGCCGGGCTGATGGGCGCCGGCCTTGTGCTGGCCTCGGTTCCGGCGACGTTCGCGCTTCTCTCCAACAGTGCATTCGGCAAGCAGAACACGCCGCAGGATGTCACCACGGTGCTCAACTTCGCCCTGACGCTCGAGTATCTGGAGGAGGAGTTCTACCAGCGCGCCATCACCGCCAGCGGTCTGATCGCCGATGCGGCGGAGAAGGCGGTCTTCACCCAGATCCACAAGCACGAGGCCGCCCACGTGGCCTTCCTCAAGGGCGCGCTCGGCTCGGCCGCCGTCGCCAAGCCCACCTTCGACTTCACGGCCGGCGGGGCGTTCCCCGATCCTTTCACCGCGGGGAACTATCAGACGTTCCTTGCGCTGTCGCAGGCGTTCGAGGATACCGGTGTGCGCGCCTACAAGGGACAGGCAGGCAATCTGATCAGCGATAAGGCCACCCTCACCGCGGCCCTGCAGATCCACTCGGTGGAGGCACGCCATGCCGCCGAGGTGCGCCGTATACGTGGCCTGAAGGGCTGGATCACCGGAAGCGATCCGGGCGCCGGCATCCCCCCGCAGGCCGCCGCCGTCTATGCCGGCGAGCAGGTCACCAGCCAGCTCAACATCCAGATCGCGGGCTCATCCGCCGCAGCATCGGAAGCGTTCGACGAGCCGCTGACCATGGAGCAGGTTCTGGCGATCGCCGGACTCTTTATCGCGTAAGTACTCCCTTGGTCGTACAGAAGCCCCCGGCGATACGAGCGTATCGTCGGGGGCTTTCGCTTTTCCGGGGCCTTCCCCCTATGGATGAAGCGACCATGCCGCTACCGCGCCATCATCCCTCCTGTCGTCACGGCTCCGCATCGCACAGCCCGCCGGGGCAATCCGCCATCGCGGTGCGACCCGGGCGAAGAAATTCAGATGACGGCCCCCGCCGATATCCTTCGCGCCCTGCGATCGGTAAGCCAGCGATGTCCCGACAGGCACGCGGTCACCCAGAAGGTCGCCACGAGCATCCCCGCCAGCACATCGGTGGGCCAGTGGACGCCGAGATAGAGACGGCTGAGCGCTACAAGGGCCGCCATCGCCAGACCGAGCATCCCGGCGATCCAGCGCCATAGCTCCCTCGGATTCTGCCGGATCAGCCAGGCGGAGAAGAACCCCCAGAAGCAGAACGAGATCAGCGAATGTCCGCTCGGGAAGCTGAAATTGAGCTCGACGGCCAGCGGGGTGAAGACGTCGGGACGGATCTGCTGGAACACATTTTTCAGCACAAAGACGAGCAGCGCCCCCCCGATCAGCACCACCGCCAGGACCACCATATCCCAGTAATGACGCATGCGCAACAGCAGCATCCCGAAGCAGAGAGCCAGCACCACGACCCCTATCACCGAGCCGAGCCCGGTGAAGGCGAACGCCAGCGTAGTGAGGGTCGGGCTGGTGAACGAGTGAATCCACAACAGAATCGCCCGGTTGACCTCGGCGAACTCCTGCTCGAGCACCTCCTGTGCAAGCCATGAGAACAGCGACAGCATCAGCATCGCGATGCCGAACGATATCCCGTAGAATGATCCGATACGTTGCAGCAGGCGCTGCCTTCGCGACAGCGTCACGGCGGGGGGCTCCCCCGGCAGGGGCTCATTATCGATGATAGGGTCCATGCCGGGAAGTATAGGCAACTCCCATGCAAAGCTGCAACCCGCGCCCACGATTTCAGGCTCCGACCCCATCACAGGAAAGCGCACGCAGTCATCGGCTCGATTCTTGATCGACGAGTTCCTGCCGTATGGCAGAGAGAAATTATGAGCACACCGATAACAATCATCGTCAACGCATCCTCCGGCGGAGAGAAGGATGCGGCCCTGTTGAAGGATCTCGACGACGCGATCCGCCGCCACCGGCTCGATGCCCATGTGGAGAAGGCAGAGAGCGGAGAGGAGATCGAGCGTCTGGCGCGCCGGGCGATCGACGGCGGATGCGGAATGATCGTCGCCGGCGGCGGCGACGGCACCGTCAGCGCCATCGCCGGAATGGTCGCCGGGACCGATATCACGTTCGGAGTGCTGCCGTTCGGCACGCTGAACCACTTCGCGAAGGATCTCGGCATCCCGCTCGAGATCGACGATGCGGTGCGGGTCCTTGCCGGGGGGCATACCATCCAGGCGGATGTGGGAGAGGTGAACGGCCGGGTCTTCGTCAACAATTCCAGCATCGGACTCTATCCCCATATCGTCAAGCATCGCGAGCAGCAGCAGGAGCGGCTCGGACGGAGCAAATGGGTGGCGCTGGCCTGGGCGACGCTGACGATGCTGGGGCGCTACCCCTTCATCGATGTCCATATCTCGACCGATGGCGATGAGATCGTCACGCGTACCCCTCTGATCTTCATCGGCAACAATGAATACAGCATCGATGGATTCACCATCGGCACGCGCGAACATCTCACCGATGGCATTCTCTCGCTCTATATACCCCACCGGACAGGGAAGCTGAAGCTCTTCTGGTTCGCCCTCCGCGCGCTTTTCGGCACGCTGCGCGGCGCCGGCGAGTTCGACGCCACGTCGGTCGAGAAGATCCTGATCGAAACGCACCAGAAGAGCCTTCATGTGGCGGTCGACGGCGAGGTGGTGGTGATGCAGACGCCGCTTCGCTACAGCATACGTCCCGGCGTCCTCCGGGTGGTCGTTCCTCCCCCCACGGCCGATCACGCCGACATCGAAAACCAGCCCGCCGCAGCGCCGGCGGGACTATGAACCGACATCTATGCGAACCATCGTTCATCTCTCCGATATCCATTTCGGCCGCGTCGATTACGCCACGGTCGAGCCGCTGGTCGCCAGGGTCCGCGCCATCGCGCCCGATCTGGTCGTGATCTCCGGCGATCTCACGCAGCGGGCCCGTGGCGGACAGTTCCGCGAGGCGCGGGCGTTTCTCGACGCTCTCCCCTCCCCCCGGCTGGTGATCCCCGGCAATCATGATATCCCGTTCTACAATGTGATCGCCCGCTTTCTGGCTCCTCTGTCCAACTACAAGAAGTTCATCTCGAGCGATCTCGAGCCATACTATGCCGACGCGGAGATCGCGGTGATCGGCATCAACACCGCGCGATCGCTTGTGTTCAAGGGAGGACGGATCAACAGCCAGCAGGTGGAGGCGATCAAACGGCGCTTCTGCGGGCTCGACGACCATATCACGAAGATCCTTGTGACCCATCATCCGTTCGATCTTCCGCATCAGTTCGGCGAGGAGGATCTGGTGGGACGCGCCGAGATGGCGATGAAGACGATCGCCGGATGCAATATCGATCTTCTGCTGGCCGGACATTTCCATATCAGCCATACCGGCGATACCACGACGCGCTACCACATCCCCGGCTTCTCGGCGCTGGTGGTGCAGGCCGGAACGGCGACATCGACGCGCGGACGCGGCGAGATGAACTCGTTCAATGTGATCCGGGTGGACCATCCGCAGATCGTGGTGGAGAGGCGCTCGTGGGATCTGGAGTCGGGAGATTTCATCAGCGCGAAGACCGAGAGCTTCACCAATACCGCCGAGGGATGGAAGCGGATCGAACAGAGCGACGCCGGGAATACCGCCCGGACAATGGCTCGGGCCGGACAGGAGACGCGCTAGATCGGGCCGCGACCGTGCGTCGTGGCGACCGGGGCATGAACTCGTCGGCAGGCAAGCGGCGGGCGCACCGCCGAAGAGACCGACCGGTCTATTTTGTGACGGCCGATCATCACGGCCACGACCGAGGAGCATACCCGCCCGGCGCAATGCATGCACAGGCGCATGCCATCGGCGGAGAGTTCGCCGGCATAGCGTTCATGAGACCGATCGGTCCATTTCACCACGGAGGGTCGGCGCCGTCGTGCTCGAAAGGGTATCGCGCCATCGCATGGTCTACGTGACGTTTCCCCCGGCCATCTTGTCGGAGGGGACGCCGGCGGCCATCGACTGCGCGACGATCAGACGCCGGGCCTCGCCGCGCAGCCCCGGCAGATAGCGCCGGAAGATGATCGATCCGACGATACATACCGATCCGCCGAGGGCCACCGTGGCCGGCGCGCCAAGACGATCGGCAAGAAGGCCGGCCATCAGCGCGCCGAGGGGCGCCATCCCCATGAACATCATCGAGTAGACCGCCATCACCCTCCCCCGGAGATGGTCGGGGACCATCATCTGCACGAGGGTGTTCGACGACGCCATCTGCACCATCATCGAGAAGCCGACGGGGATCAGCAGCAGCGCCGAGAGCCAGAAGGAGCGGGAGAAGGAAAAGAGGATGAGTCCCCCGCCGAAGCCGGCCGCCGCATAGGATATCCAGCTGCCCAGGCCGCTCACGCCACGCCGCGCGGCAAGCGTAAGAGCCCCGGCGAGCGCCCCCACCCCCGTCGCCCCCATCAACAATCCAAGGCTGCTCGGCCCGCCATGCAGAATCCTGTTGGCGAAGATCGGCATGAGCACAGCGTAGGGCATCCCCATCAGGCTCACCACGCCGAGCAGAAGTATCAGCGCGCGGACCGGCCGGGTCCGCCAGACGAAGCCGAACCCTTCCTTCATCCGCACGACCGCCGACCCCGGCTCGGGCTGCCGCAGCCGGGGGACGACGTTCATCAGCAGCAGCCCGGTGAGCACGGCGATATAGCTGACCGCATTGGCGAAGAAACACCATCCCTCCCCGATCGCTCCCACCAGAATCCCCGCCACCGCCGGCCCGACCATCCGCGCGCCGTTGAACATCGAAGAGTTCAGCGCGATGGCATTGACCAGATCCTCCTTCCCCACCATCTCCACGACGAACGACTGCCGCGCCGGGATATCGAACGCGTTGACCACCCCAAGCAGCGCCGCCAGCGTGAAGATATGCCAGGTCTCGACCCTCCCGAGCAACGTCACCATCGCGAGCGCCGAGACAAGGAGCATCGCCGAGGTCTGGGTGACGAGCAGAATGCGGTGGCGGTTGAAGCGATCGGCGACAAGACCGCCGACCGGCGCCAGCAGGAACACCGGGATCTGCGCCGAGAAGCCGATGAACCCCAGCAGCACCGACGATCCCGTCAGACGGTAGATCAGCCATGACTCCGCCACCGACTGCATCCAGGTGCCGATCAGCGAGATAAGCTGGCCGCTGAAGAAAAGCTGGTAGTTGCGGTGCCGCAGCGCACGGAGCATTCCGCCGCCGCGCCCCCCTGATTCCGGTTCCGCGCCGTTGATCGGATCGGCCGATGATGCATGGCTGCTTGTATCGTGGTTCATGGACATTGCGATGGTGCCAGCAACCCATGGGCCAGCGTATGCGCGATGGCGCCGGGGGCGCCCCCTCCTTCCCGTCCACGCACGCCAAGGCCCCGTGCCGGCGCTTCGCGCGACGTCATGGCGATCGATCCGTGGATATGATGATCATACCGGAGACGGGAGAGATATATCGCAGAGCGATAGAACAGCATATGCCGGGTCATCGGCGGGGCGAGGGTGAGATGAGAGACCGGCCGCTGCGGAAAGGGCTCCCGCGACGGCCGCACGAAACGATGCATACGATGCCGGGAGCGTCACGAGGCCACGCGCTGGATGGCCTCATGGAGCTTGCCGAAGCTGATCGGCTTGATCAGATGCTCGGCAAAACCCGCCTGAAGGCTCCGCTGAATATCGGACTCCATCCCGAAGCCGCTGAGCGCGATCGCCTTGACCGGCGCCACGCCGCGCTGCCGCAGCGACTCGATCAGATCGATCCCGGTGCCGTCGGGCAGTCCGATATCGCTCACCAGCAGATCGAACTCCTGGCGCGCGGCGGCCCGCAGCGCCGACTCCACACTGTAGGCGGCGGTCACCGCGTAGCCCTTGCGCTCGAGCAGCAACCGCATCACGTTGTTGGTATCCTGGTGATCATCCACCAGCAGGATACGGAGCCCGGAGTTTTCCGGGGTTCCATCGGCGCTTCCGTCGGAGCGGCCATCGCGAGGCTCCTCCGCCTCGGCCTTCGGCAGCGACACGGCGAACGTCGCGCCAAGATCCCGGCCGGGGCTCGTCACGCTGATCGCTCCCCCCTGCAGATCCATCAGCGCCTGGCTGATGGCGAGCCCAAGTCCCAGCCCGCCGAACCGGCGGGTGACCGACTGCTCCCCCTGCTCGAACACATTGAAGATGCGGGGGAGCACATCGGGCTCGATGCCGATGCCGGTATCGGCGACCTCCACGCGGAGCCCTCCGGCATCATCGTCGAACGAACGGACGATGATCGATCCCCCCTCGGGGGTGAACTTGACGGCATTCTTGATAAGATTCCAGAACACCTGCTGCAGCCGCGCCGCGTCCACATGCGCATAGTGACGCCGCGCGTGGAGCGCCACCTCCAGATCGAACCGTTTCTCGGCGATCTCCGTGCGGCAGATCTCCAGCACGTTGCGCACCAGCGCGTGGATATCCTCACGCTCGATGGTCATCCGCATCTTGCCGCGCGCCACGCGCACAAGATCGAGCAGATCGTCGATCAGGTTCACCTCCAGCTCGACGTTGCGCCGGATGATCTCGACGAACGGGCGGATCTCCTCCGGGAGCGACTCCTCGGCCTCGAGCGCCTGTGCCACGGCCAGCACCGGCGTCAGCGGAGTACGAAGCTCATGGCTGAGCACGGCCAGGAACTGATCCTTGGCGCTGCTTGCCGCCTCGGCAACCTCCTTGGCCTTCTTCAGCTCATCCTCGATCAGACGCCGATCGTGGATATCGACGCACGATCCGATGAAGCCGAGAAAGGTTCCGTCGGGAGTGAAGCGGGGGACGCCACTGTCGAGCAGCCAGCGGTACTCGCCGTCGGCGCGGCGCAGACGGTATTCCATCCTGAACTCGCGCCGCGCGTTGAACGAGCCGAGGGAGGTCTCCAGGCACCGGGCGATATCGTCGGGATGAACCCCCTCGGCCCAGCCGTCGCCATATTCCTGCTCGAACGTCCGGCCGGTGAACTCCAGCCATCCCTTGTTGAAGTAGCTGCGGAGCCCGTCGGTCCCCGATATCCAGATCAGCACCGGGGCGCTGTCGGCCATGGCACGGAACCGCTCCTCGCTCTCGCGAAGCCCCTGCTCGGCCATCTTGCGCGCCGTATCATCGAGCGTGACACCACGCAGGCCGAGCGGCTTTCCGTCGTCACCGCGGATCACCACCGAGCGGGTATCCATCCAGAGGACCTGCCCATCCCTGGCGACCCACCGGAACTGATTATTGCCGACCCCCTCCTGGCTGGCGAACGTCCGGGCGGCGCGGGCTGCGGCGCGCTCGCGATCGTCGGGATGGACGATGCTCAGCCAGAAGTTCGGCGTGGCGAACCACTCCTCGCGGCTGTAGCCGAGCATCGGCTCCACGTAATCGCTCACATAGTCGATCCGCTGCGACGGGGAGTCGGGCTCCCCCCATGCCTCCCAGACCACCCCCGGCACACTGGCGAACAGGTCGTTGAGGCGCTGGCGCTCCTGCTGAAGCTGGGCAAGCAGGCGCCCCCGCTCATCCTCGATCTTCTTCCGCTCGGTGATGTCATGGAACACCAGCACCACCCCGAGAAGGTTCCCACCGGCATCGCGGATCGGGGCCGCGCTGTCGTCGATGGGATGCTCGGTCCCATCCTTGGCGACCAGCACGGTATGGTTCGCCAGACCGACGATCATCCCATCACGGAACACTCTGTCGACCGGGCTCTCGACGGGCTGGCGCGTATGCTCGTTGAGGATATGGAAGACATCAGCCAGCTTTCGGCCGATGCTCTCGTCGCCCCAGGCGGTCAACTGCCGGGCGATGTCGTTCATGAAGGTGATGCATCCCTCGGCATCGGTGGCGATCACCGCATCGCCGATGCTCGAGAGGGTCACCTCGAGCCACTCGCGCTGCTCGCGGGCGCTGGCAAACAGCCGTGCGTTGTCGATCACCAGCGCCGCGCGGTCGGCCATATCCTGCAGCATCGACCGATCGTCGGCGACATACGGAATCGCCTGACGGGTCCGCAGCACGCTCAGCACGCCGATCGCCCGCCCGCGCGCACGGAGCGGCACGATAAGCAGGCTGTGGATCGGGACGACATCGAGGAACGAGCGATGCTCGGGGGTGGCGATCTGCGCCAGCATCTCCGGCCCCACCGACTCCATCATGATCGGCTCGCCGGTACGGATCATCCTCCCGATCGCCCCGGCATCGGCAAGCAGCAGCGTCGAGGCCAGCACGGCCTCCATCCTCTCCCGGATCTCCGGGTCGGGGGCATGGATCGCCACCGGGTCGAGCGTTTTACCATCTTCCGACAGCAGCCGGATGACGCAGGTGTCGCCGAGAGTCTCGGCGATCCGTCTGGCAACCGACTCGAGCACGACTGTATAATCGAGCTGCTCCTCGACCAGCGCCCCGGTGGTATCGGCCAGCACCTGCAGCCGCCGTGCCTGCGCCCTGGCCTCGGCCGCCGAGCGCTGCGCGTCGCGATAGAGCCTCGCGTTGTAGACGGCGGTGGCGGCATGGCGCCCCACTTCCTCGGCAAGCACCAGCGAGGCGGCATCGAAGTGCCGCCCCGACTCGGCCGCCACGAAGGTGATGGCGCCGAAGGTTTGCCCCTGCGCGACGAGGGGCACCACCATCACCGAGGAGAACCCCACCTGGCGAAGGACCTCAAGATGCTCGGGGTCGCGCGCTTCCTGCCGCAGCATCTCATCGGAGATATCGGCGTACAGCTCGGCCCGACCGGTGCGGATGACGTTGTGGAGCCCGGCCGCCGCGTCGCTCGCGGCGGGATAACGCTCCTCCAGCTCGAGCGCCCAGGCAACTTTCTCGGGGTCGACGTGCGTGGTGGCGAGGCGCCGCAGCTGACCGTCGTCACCGACGATATCGACGGCGCACCAGTCGGCGATATAGGGAACCGCCAGCGACGCGACCCTGGCGAGCGTGGATTCATAGTCGAGCGACGAGGTGAGCTGCTCGCTCGACTCGAACAGGAACTGCTGCTCGATCTCCAGCCGGCGACGCAGGCTCACATCGTGGAACACCATGATCACGCCATGGATCTCCCCCTCGTCGTTACGGATCGGCGCGGCGCTGTCCTCGATCGGTACCTCGGTCCCGTCGCGCGCTATCAGCACGGTATGGTTCGCCAGACCGACGATCACCCCCTGCTCGAGCACTTTGTTGACGGGGCTCTCGGCAGGCTGTCGCGTAGCCTCGTTGACGATGGTGAACACGTCGGCCAGCGGGCGTCCCTCGGCCTCCTTCTGGGTCCAGCCGGTGAGATCCTGGGCGATGGGGTTCATGAACGTGATCCGGCCGGCGGCATCGGTGGCGATCACCGCGTCGCCGATGCTCTTCAGCGTCGTGCTCAGCCAGCGCTCGCTGGTGCGCGCGCGCCGTGCCTCCCGTATCCGTCCCGACGCCATCACCAGGATCACCCCGCCGACTATGCTGAACACAAAAATCTGCCCCCCCGCCATGGGGGTCACATCGAGGCCGACGTACGAGGGGATGACGTAATAGGCACAGCCCACGATGCTGATGACGATCGCGACGATGCCAGGCCCGATGCCCCCCTGCAGCGTGCTGAGCACGACGGCGGCGATGAAGAGCGCGAAGATGGTTCGCTCGAGCACCGAGCTGAACTGCATCGTCAGATACGTCGCCACGATGGGGGAGAGTATGGCGATGCCGTAACGAACCGGTGCCGTGCGCCACACGCCGCTATTGAATGTAGTTCCGCGATCGAGTCGGTTCATTGCCTGAGGTTGCGTTTATCAAGGGCCATTGCCCGCGGTGCCGCGGAGTATCGGCTGGCCGCCGGCGTCATCCCGTGCCAGACCGCGACCGGCGTTCCGGCATACGGGCCGCCGATCATTCATCCTGAGATTCATGATGCCGCAGTAGGGTCGCGAGGTGAACGATGAAAAGAGAAGGGACAAATTGTGGAATCTCTCCCTGCGCCGCAAGCAGATCGGCCCGATGGTAGTGTCTCAGTGTGCCGGCATGCCGGACCGGCGTTGAACTCCGGCCCGGCCTATCAGTACTCGACAATCAATCGGAGACACAACCGGTCCGATGCATATACGAACGCCCCGCAACGGAAGGATCATCCATCGAGACCACGACCCGGTTACGTCGGGGTCACGTCCCGCCCAATCCCTGCCATCCGCCGGCATTCCTCGGCACAGCGGCGGCAGGCCTCGGCGCACAGACGGCAATGCTCCATATGGTCGTGCCCCGCGCATTCATCGGCGCAGAGCTGGCAGATGTCGGCGCAGAGAGCGCAGAGCTGCGGGGCGTGATCGGCATTGCGTGCCATGAACGCGGCCGCCAGCCGGCAGAGATCGGCACAGTCGCGATCCAGACGAATGCAGCGGGCAAGAAGGGCGACATCATCCTCGCCCAGACAGGCCGTCGCGCATTGCTCGCATGCCGCGGCGCATGCGCTGCAGGCGTCGATACAGGAACGATAGGCTTCATCGATCATAGAAATCTCTCCCTGGATTAAGATTGAATATCGCCGGCCGGAGCGCTCACCACCGGCATATGCCACGAGCCGCAACCGCCGCCATGATCGTCGTCATCCACGCAGGCCGCCAGACGGCGGCCCCCGCATTCTCCCATCTGCTATGCGGCCTTCTCATCCTCCGGCACATCGAAGCCGGCATCCTCGATCGCCTCGATGATCGTCGCCCGCGAGAGCTCCGCTTCATCGTACGCCACGCGCGCCGAGCCGATCTGCACATCCGCGTCGCGCTCCAGCGGCAGCCGCGCCAGCGCCTTCGTTACGCTGGCAACACAGCCGCCGCAGCTCATCCCATCGATCCGTATGGTTTCTTCCTTCATCGCTCTGTTCTCCAAGTATATAGTATTGATCGATCGCGCCGGCGCTTCCGAAGAGATCGTCGCGCCATATATGGCGCATCGCAACGATGATACGACATCCCGCAGAGATGACGATCGTTCGGCCCGGCCTCTGATTCCCGACGCGAAGGACGATATACCCGGCCGGCCGGAGAGCCCACAGGTTCGGTATCGAGTTGAAAAACCGGGCCGAAATCCTTCGCCGGGGAGGAGCATTCGGTTAGATTTCATGACGCATCGAAATGCCGGCGCTCCCACCGACGGGAGATGGTCGGACGGATCAACACGGGAGATCATTGCAATGGAGATTACCAACCAGACCGTCTGTCTTGTCACCGGGGCAAGCTCCGGAATCGGCCGCGCGCTGGCGCTGCGGCTGGCGGAGCAGGGAGCCCGGGTGGCGATCGTCGCACGGCGTGAGGAGCAGCTTCGTACAGTGGCCGGAGAGATCGAGGCGCGGGGGGGAAGAGCGCTGGCGCTCCCCTGCGACGTGACCTCCCGCGAGGAGTTCGAGGGGGCCGTCGAGCGGACGATCGGGCATTTCGGACGGCTCGATCTCCTTGTCAACAACGCCGGACGCGGCAACTTCGCCTTTATCGAGGATACCCCGGAGGAGCAGATCGAGAGCATCTTCCGGGTAAACGTCTTCTCCCTCTGGTACGGGACCGCCCCGGCGATCCGCCAGATGCGGCGCCAGGGCTCCGGCCATATCATCAACATCGCCTCGATGGCGGGGAAGATCGGCTTCCCGGCGAACGCCGCCTATGTGGCGGCCAAGCACGCGACGGTCGGCTTCACCCGCGCGCTCCGGACCGAACTGGCGGGCACCGGGATCGAGGCCACCGTGGTCTGCCCGGCCGGCGTCACGACCGACTGGGCCCTCGCCACCGAGGGGGGACCGATCGTGGAGCTGTTCGGCTACGAGTCGGCACGCGGCGCGGAGATAGCGCGCGAGCGCGGCGCCGAGCCTCCCCCCGGCCTTCCGCTGCTGAGCCCCGGGGAGATCGCCGAGGCGATCATCGGGGTGATCGCTGAGCCGCAGCCCGAACTGTATACGCATCCCGGATCGGAGCAGATGGCGCGCCGGTACGAGCTCGATCAGAAGGAGTTCGAGCGCGCATACGAGCCGTTCCACCTCGCCAATCGCGAGGGATACGAGAAGCTGAAAGGGTGAGCGCTCCCCGGTTCCGGTTATCCCGAATGACCACGCGATGCCATTTCATGGTTGCCCCCCAGATCGTATCATCCGGGCTCATCCATATCATACGGAGATCAGCAGCATGAAGGATTTGAACGGAGCCGTCGCCGTCGTGGCGGGAGGAAGCCGGGGGGCCGGGCGGGGGATCGCGTTGTCGCTCGGTGACGCGGGCGCCACCGTGTACGTAACCGGACGGAGCGTGCGGGGAGCCACGACCGAGAATGTGCCGGGGAGCATTGACGAGACGGCCGAGGAGGTCACCGCGCGCGGCGGCATCGGCATCGCGGCCCGATGCGACTATACGGTGGCCGAGGATGTGGAGGCACTGTTCGAGCGCGTGCGGAGCGAGCAGGGACGTCTCGATATCCTGGTCAACAGCGCGTGGGGAGGGAACGAGAAGTACGACGGGCGCAGATTCGACGACGGCACCACCTACGCGAACCCGTTCTGGGAGCAGTCGCTCGAACGGTGGGAATCGATGTTCACGCGCGGCGTGCGAAGCTACATCGTCGCCAGCCGCTACGCCGTCCCGCTGATGCTTCAGGGGAAGAGCGGTCTGATCGTCAATGTGAGCTTCGACGACAACGGCAGATATATCGGCCATCTCTACTACGATCTGGCGAAGAGCACGATGAACCGCCTCGCCTTCGCGATGGCGCAGGAGCTGCGGGGCCACGGGATAGCGGCGATCGCACTCTCCCCCGGCCATATGCGCACCGAGCGCGTGCTCGCGGTGGAGGGACTCGATCTCAGCGACACCGAATCGACGGAGTATATCGGACGCGCGGTGGTGGCTCTGGCAACCGATCCCGACGTGATGACGAAATCGGGGGGCATCCATGCGGTGGGAGCGCTCGCCCGGGAGTATGGCTTCACCGATGTCGACGGAACCCAGCCTCCTCCGTTCGTCATGCCGGGGTAACGAATCTGGCCGTCGCGTCAGCGGTGGTTGATGTACATATCCTCGACGAAGCTCGACCAGATGCTCTGCACGATCTCGGGCGAGGGGATCTCCCCCCCCGAAAGGATCGGCGCAAGGAAGCGATCGCACTTGCCGATCTCGCCTTCGATCTCCGCCAGGTCCGCCTCCAGCGAGGCGCTCCGCTCGGCGATCCAGAGATCATCGTTCAGGCGATCGCGCATCTGGTAGAGTTCGTCCCCCTCGAGCGCCTGCAGCTGCGCCCGTTCGGCGCGCAGGGCCGCAGTCAGACGCCGCTCCTCGGCGCCGGTGCTCTCCGGCACGGCCTGGCCGGGACCGAGCGTCTCGACAAGCTGCGACAGAGTGCGGAGCAGTAGAAGATCGCCACGCAGATATCCCCCCTGCACCAGATCCCAGTAGTACCGGGCGCGCTCCCCTCCCTCCGGCTGGACGTCGGGATGCAGACGCTTGGCGAGGGCGCGGTAGATCTCGCGCAGCTCGTCCCGGCGCTCCCGTGCCCCGCCTCCGTTCCCTTCATGATCGACGAACGGCGAAGGGGTCCAGCTCTGATCGATCTCCCTGCGGCGCGCCTCGCTGAAGGCCTGCTGCATCCGCCCGCGCACACGCGCGAACTCGTTGCGCACCGCCTTCATCACAAGCTCGATCGTCTTGGCATCGAGCTTCTGCCCGCGATCGAGCTTCAGCGAGAACAGCTCCACCATCCGCCGCCGCTCGCTCATCTCGAGCGTCCTCTCCTGAATCCGCTGCTCCAGCGCGCCGAACAGCTCCGCATAGCGATCGCGCAGCTTCGGGAAAAGATCGAAGCCGACCCGCAGACGCTGGTCGAAGGTCGCCGCAAGCTCGTCGCGCAGATGCTCTACGCGGCGGCGCAGCGCCAGGATATCGGGATGAATGATCAGGGAGCTCACGGACGTTCTGCGAGATTGTTGAAGCATTGTGGGACGCCGGGGCCGGCATCCCCGGCGGGATGCGGCTGAGCCGATGAATATACGATCGGGACCAGGGGGGATTGCCCCGGAGATGCGCGCCGCACGCGGCGGCCTATCCGCGCACGCTGTAGATGATCGCGATCGATGCCAGCATCCACGCCACGCCCGTGGCGATAAGGCCGGGATCGCGCAGGATCACCGCGACGGGATTCTCGGCGGTCTGCTGCTTTTCGTCGAGATAGAGATAGCGGAAGATGCCGTACATCACGATCGGCACGGTATAGATGAACTTGTCGGTATGGAAATACTGGTAGGCGTGATCGCTCAGCGTATAGAGCGTGTAGCTCATGATCGAGCCGGCCACCGAGACGTTCAGAATCACCCGCACAAGCTCCGGCGTGTAGTCGTCGAGCACCTTCCGGGTCTCCCCGCGTCCTATATGGTTGATCTCGCTGCGGCGCTTGGCGACCGCCAGAAAGAGCGACAGGAAGAGCGTGCAGATCACAAGCCACTGCGAGGCGCTGACATCGATCGCCTTGGTTCCGGCAAGCACTCTGAGCATGAACCCGGCGGCGATGATGAAGATATCGATCAGCACCACATGCTTCAGCCCGAAGGAATAGCCGAGGTTCAGCAGGGCGTACAGGCCGATACAGGCAGATGCCTTCCAGGGGAGCTGCAGCGCGATCGCCGCGCAGAGCGCCACGAGCAGCAGAAGCTGCACCACCGCCCCCCTGACGCTCACCCGTCCCGATGCGATCGGACGGAACCGCTTCTTCGGATGCTCGGCATCGGCGCGGCGATCGGCGATATCGTTGACGATATAGACGGCCGAGCTGATCAGACAGAACGCGACGAACGCCAGCCCGGCCCAGCGGATGCTCGCCACGTTGGTGAGCTGCTTGGCGAAGATGAGCGGCGCGAAGACGAACATATTCTTCAGCCAGTGCGACGGGCGCATCAGCCGGAGATGGTCACGGAGGGTAGCGCCGCCGGCGGCCGGGGCCGCGCTCGATATAGCTTCTTTCATGCGTTGTACGGAAGGCCATGTGCCGATCGGTCGGGTCCGCGCGGCGGACCGGCGGCCGGGGAGAATGTAGTGCGTCGCGAAGCTCTCATTCAAGCTCAAAAATGACGTTCACACGCGCCACCACCATGATCTGTCCCGGCGCCAGCGTCCCGGACGATGGCGCTGCCATCGGCACCTCCATCATCGAGTTCTGCAGCATCGCGCGGCTTCTTCGTCCGTATGGGCTCGACCAGGGATAATCGTAGATCCCCTCCTCGGTGATCGACAACGGGCGGCCCAGCTTGGCTCCCAGCTCCCCGGCGAGCGCCGAGGCCTTTTCGCGCGCCGCGCGCACTGCGTTCAGCCGCGCCTGATCGCGATGCTTCCGCAGCTCGCTGGTGCGGAACTCCCCCTGATCGACCGAGTTGACGCCAAGCCGCAGCGCCTCGGTGACCAGCCCCTCCACGTTCGAAAGATCCTTCAGCGTGACCATCACGTTCCGCCGGGTGACGTAGCCGACAAGGTTTCTCCCCCTCGGCTCCCCGTAGCGCGCCTCGGTCTCGACGTAGTCGGGCTCGATGCTCATGTAATCGGTCTGCACATGCTCCTGCGCGATCTTCAACCGCCGGGTCAGCTCCAGCAGCTCCTTCACCCGGGTATCGTTCTCCCTGCGGGCCTGGTCGATATCCTTGTTCGAGGTCTCGATGCCGAAGTTGTAGACCACTTCGTCCGGAACGACGCGGATCTCGGCCTCGCCGGTCATCGATATGGCGCGCGGCGTATCGCCGGAACCGGAGGACTGGGCGGCGCCATCGACGGCGGCGACGGCGAGCATGGCGACGAGGGCCGCCCCGGCGCGGGCTGCATGGCGAAAGGAATGGATGGTCATGGGAAAGTTGCTGTTCCTTAGTGAAAGCGCCCCCGCGAGGGGGCGCCAGTGGTTCACGATAACGCTGCCGGACGCCGGATCAGAAGATCGGCTGCTCCTCGTAGACGCCGAAGACCTCCTCGAGCAGGCGGCACATCTCGCCGACGGTGACATACGCGCGGGCGCAGTCGAGGACGCGGGGCATCATGTTGGTCCCATCCTCGGCCGACTGCCGGAGCGCGGCCAGCGTCTGATCGACCCGCTCCTGATCGCGCGACTCCTTCATCTGCCGCAGACGCGCGACCTGCTTCTCCTCGACATCCTTCGAGATGGTGAGGATCGGGATATCGATCGTCTCGTTCTCATGCACATACTCGTTCATCCCGACGATCACTTTCTCCTTGACGTCGAGCTCGCGCTGGTAACGATAGGCCGCATCGGCGATCTCACGCTGGAAGAAGCCCGCCTCGATGGCCGGGATCACGCCACCCAGCGCCTCGATCTTGTCGAAGTACGCCTCGGCCTCCGCCTCGATCTTGTCGGTGAGGCTCTCGATGAAGTAGCTGCCGCCGAGCGGATCGATGGCGTTGATGACGCCGGTTTCGTAGGCAATGATCTGCTGGGTGCGGAGCGCGATGGTCACGGCCTTCTCCGACGGCAGCGCCAGCGTCTCGTCCATCGAGTTGGTGTGGAGGCTCTGCGTCCCGCCGAGCACCGCCGCCAGCGCCTCGAGCGCCGTGCGGACGATGTTGTTCTCCGGCTGCTGGGCCGTCAGCGAACAGCCCGCCGTCTGCGTATGGAAGCGGAGGATCCAGGAGCGCGGGCTCTTGGCGCCGTACTTGTCGCGCATCCGGCGCGCATAGATGCGGCGCGCGGCGCGGAACTTGGCGATCTCCTCGAAGAAATCGATATGCGAGTTGAAGAAGTGCGACAGGCGCGGCGCGAAGCTGTCAATATCCATACCGCGCTCCAGGCAGTCCTCGACGTAGGCGAACCCGTCGGCGAGGGTGAACGCAAGCTCCTGCGCGGCGGTGGAGCCCGCCTCGCGGATATGATAGCCGCTGATCGAGACCGGGTTCCACTGCGGTGCGTGCTCGGCACACCACTCGATCATGTCGGTGATGATCCTGACCGACGGACGCGGCGGGAACAGATACTCCTTCTGCGCGATATACTCCTTCAGGATATCGTTCTGCAGCGTCCCGCGAAGCTTGTCGAACGGCACGCCCTGCTTCTCGGCGACGGCCAGATAGTAGGCGAAGATCATGATCGCCGGAGAGTTGATCGTCATCGAGGTCGAGACCTTGTCGAGCGGAATCCCCTCGAACAGAATCTCCATGTCGGCAAGCGACGAGATCGCCACGCCGCATATGCCGACCTCTCCCTCGGACATCGGATCATCGGCGTCGCGCCCCATCAGCGTGGGGAGATCGAACGCGGTCGACAGTCCGGTCTGGCCGTTTGCCAGCAGGTACTTGAAGCGTCCGTTGGTATCCTCGGGGGTGCCGAACCCGGCGAATTGGCGCATCGTCCAGACCTTCCCCCGATACATGTTCGGGTGGATGCCGCGCGTATAGGGATACTGGCCGGGGAAGCCGAGCTTCTCGCCGTAGTTCCAGTCCTTCAGATCGTCCGGCGTGTTGAGCAGGTCGACATCGTGGCCGGAGAGCGTGGTATGCTTCCAGCCGGTTACCTTGGCTTTTGCTGCCTCCTCCTCCCACTTCCCCTTGGCCTGGTAGAAGTCGAACGTGAGCTGATCGCTCGTCGCGCCGTTGGCGTGACCATTGGCATGGCCGTTTGCGTGACCATTCGCGGATGCGCCGTTGGTGTTCATTATGATCTATACCTCGTACTTGTGAATTCTTGCAAAGTATCCGAAGATACGGAACCACCGGAGAAGGAGAAATGACGGGATGTCACCATAGGATGATCCCCGCTCCTCCCCGCAACCTCCAAAGAGACGGATCATCCCCGGCGATACTGCCGTCTCTCGACCATGGCTGCGAGCCATCCGCGGCTCTGCCGTCACACCAGCCACGCCGCAATCGAGCAAGCCGGCGCATCCCGTCAGGCTCCAGGAACAGAACGATCGGGACGCGGCGGTACGTCGGCAACGGAAGCGGGGCGACAATGCCGACACCACAGCAACCGGAACCGAGAGCTGCAGCCACTCGACGATTCAACAGCAGGCGCGCCGCCGCCATGGTACCCTAGCTCGGTATATGCAGGATATGCAGGGCAGGCCCCAGGCAGCCGGCCACGGCATACATGATAACGGCCATCTCCTACCGCACACAGACCCCACCATAACAGGAAGCGAATTAGCGGGATCGCATCAGAATAAGGTTGCATCGATTTATCGAATTCCACATATCAACCACGCTAAAAACAATGAGGCAATAATATATCAGACAAAAAAAAAACCATGCGTCGAATATCCGGCATCGAATTTCTCATACTACCAGACTCACAGGAACCGACAGCACGGCCGGCAGCCATAACCCGATAATTCTTCGGAAAAAGCACAATAACATATCACACACAATAAAATCTATTAGCACACCGAATAATGCGCATTCGCAAGAGCAATCTGGAAGAAGTTATCCGCCACACCGACAGATATAATTGAATCAGCAAGTGCAAATAGATCCGGCACTATTCTTTTTCCGCGCTTGTCAAATGTCGCAGACAGAGCTTGATCCGGAACCATTATATAGTTCCGATCGGCTGACATTCATCCTACAAACCACTCAGGAGGATCTATGCGCATCAGAAAAAGCATCCTGGCAATGGCGGGCATCGCCATGCTCACGGTCATCACCTACGAGGTCTATGCAAACTGCATCGGCTGCCCTCCTCCGGGAGAGGAGGTGAACTGCGCCACCAATGCCCAGCCATCTCTCCGGTTGAACGACGGCTCCGAGGTGACGGTACCGTCGCAGGGCATGGCTCATTTCACGGTCGTTGAGTCACATCAGGGGGCGGGCGCCTTCAATACATTACGGCTCACCGGCTTCCAGGGGAGCGGAGAGGCGCCGGGGTTCGGAACATTTACATGGATGGGCGATCCCGATCGTACCACGGAGCTCAGCCGTGTGGTATCCAATGCGGCGGATGGTGGATTTCCGGGAACCAGCGATATCTATATGCATATGAACGTTACACTGAGCTGGCAGCCGGGAAAAGTCTTCCGCAGCATGACACCTATCCATGTGCGTAGTACAAAGCTGATGTCATGGGCTCCGCAGCGGCAGGAGCGCTACCGGCTCGTCAGCCGGGTTCAGTTCCTGGACCCCGAGACCGGAGAGATTGCGTTCACACTGACGGATCTCCCCTGCGTGCTGAACTGATCACCGATATTCAACTGATCAGGGTACCGATCTCCGGCGTCGCGATCGTGGCGCCGGAGACCATTATTATCCCAGCCACAAAGCCAGTACTTCCCCATCGCGCTCCGGCTGATACGGCACGGGCGCACCTGAACTCTCAGACGCGCCCGCCGGTAGGAATCTCCTGGTGACGATCATCAGGCCGGATAGGGCCCCACCACATCCACGCAGGCGTTCTCGCCGTCGAAGATCGCGCGCCACTCATCGGCCGTGCGCCCCCTGATAGCCGCCAGTATCCGTCCCTTCACCTCGACGGCGCGATCGCCATCGACAAGGCCATCGTCATCCCCCAGATCCTCCAGACCGGCAAGCTCGCGGAATCGCGACCAGAACTTCGGCTCCACGGCGGCCATCGCCAGATAGCCCCCATCCTTCGTCCGGTAGATGTTGTAGCAGGGGAATCGCCCGTTGTGCAGAAAGGTGGCCGGCGTGCGGTCCTGTATGCCGGCGGGATAATATGCTCCCTGCGCATGATCGACGGCATCCTGCAGATAGCACCAGTTCTGGATCGGCGCGCTCTCCCCCTTCTGCCGGAGCGCCGTGGCGAGCACGGTGATGGCGATATGGTAGGAGAAGAACATCCCCGTCACCGGAAGGAACGGCGGGGCGATGATATCGTCGGTGCGGTCGAGGATATGCATCTTCAGCAGGTTGCTCTGGGCCATCGTGTTGAGGTCGTGCGCGGCATGATCGTCGCCGGGACGGAAGCCCAGACGGGTGAAGCAGACGCCGGGGAACGCTCCGACGACCTCCTCCTCGGTCAGACGGAGCTTCTCCTCGACGCGGCGCGGGAAGCTCATCACCACGGCATCGGCCGAGCGTATCTCCTCATGGAGCGCCTCGACGGCCTCCCCGGCGCCGAAGTCGATCAGGCGCAGCTCCTTCGGACCCTGAAACACATGATAGATTTCGGCGAACGCGGGGTCCCAGTACCATTTCAGAAAGGGATCGCGATGATGGATATCCTCGTACTTGATGACGTTCATCCCCTGTTGTGCCAGGAAGTATGTGGCGAGAGGGCCGGGAAGCCGCCAGGTGAGATCGATGATGTTCATGCTGTCTGAGAGCGGTGTGGGAAGAAAAGAAACGCCCCCGATCCACGGATGGCTCCGTCGTGACTGGGGGCACGGGCATCTGCCGGAACGGGCGGAGAGGATATCAGAAGCCACCGCCGAAATAGACCGCGGCGCCCAGCTCGAGATAGCGCATCGGCTTGTCGTCGCCGGAGGTCGAGAAGAGGTTCGCCAGCGTATAGCGTCCCCCCACCTCGACCGTCGCGATGCCGAGCGCAAGATCGACCCCGGCGCTGATCGCCAGACCGAACTCCGGGTCGCCGGTGCTCTTGTTGCTCAGATCGACATCCCTGAGCTGGTCGCTGCCGCGGACGTACGAGTAGGTGCGGTTGATATAGGTATAGCCGACCTGCGCGCCGATATAGGGCTTGATGATAGGCAGCGGAAGCTCGATGGCGCCCCCGACATAGATCGGGATCATCGACGTGCCGACCTCGAACGTGGCGTTGACGGTGCTGTCGGCCTGGTTGATCGAGGCGCTCTGCAGCGTCACCTGCGCGGCCTGGAAATAGATATAGGAGGCATCGGCCGTTATCCGCATGAAATCCAGCAGCCCCAGGCGTCCGTTGATCGAGCCATAGAAGCCGATGCGATCGGCGACGCCGCCATAGGTGATCTGCTCCTGCTGGAAGAAATCATTCAGCTCACCTCCGGCCTGTCCGATATTGGTTCCGGCGGCGGCGATACCGGCGCCGATGCCGATGGTCTGGGCCGTGACGGCGCCATGGCCCAGCGTCAGCGCCCCGATAAGTGCAAAGAGAAGGGATGACCGTTTCATAGACTTCCTCGAAATGTTTGGTGACCGCTGGAGTCATTCTGCGCCAGCCGTCCGTGCGCGAAAATAGCACACCGATGCTACGGATATGATCACAAACCGAAATACACAACCGTGCCAAGCTGGAGATAGTACACCTCGGTCTCCCCGATATCCTGGTTCAGAAGGTTCGCCACATGCAGACGCGCACCGACGCTCACATCGGCGACCGCGAGATCGAAGTTGAGCCCCCCGCCGATCGCCGCGCCGATGCGCGGCTCCCCCGTCGACTTGATCGACGGAAGGAATCCCCCGGAGCCCCCCTCGAAGCTGCGGTAGTAGTAGTTGTAGGTGGCCTCCAGCGTCAGGTACGGGACCACGAAGCCCTCGCTCAGCCGCATATCGGCGCCGACGCTGATCGGCACCATCACCTGCGATGTGGTAAGCTCCACCTTCTGATTGCCCGCATCGTAATAGGTCGAGCGATTCTCGACGAACTTGTTGTAGCCGACCGCCGCGGTCAGCGCCAGATCGCCGCCGAAGCGACCCCGCAGCTCGACGTAGTAGCCGTTGCTGGCACGCTCCTCCGCCCCCTGCACGCCATTGTTGATAAGATCGGTCGAGGCCTGGGCGATCTCATCGTTCGGGATGGCGAGCCCCGCGCCGATGCCGATGCGCTGTGCATGGACGCTCAGGCTGAGCCCGACGAGAAGGATGGGGAGCAACGAAACGATACGCGGGAGAGAACCACGGGAGATGTTCATGGCAACAAAATCTGGCTGATTGACTGTGAGCGCTCGCGAAGCCCGGTCCGGTCATAGCCGACCGAATATATCGCCGTGCGATCCGATGCTCCGGCGCTGCGATGATAACCGAGGCGAACGAGAAAATAAACCACATCCTCGCTCCCCTGTCACATCGCGGCAATTATACTGTCTTTGGAGACAGCAAACGGCGCCGCGTTTCATCTCCCGAAAAGTTTTTTGACGGGAGCACCTACTCGACCGTTCCACATCATACCAGGAATTTCACATGCGCACGCTTCTTACCATCATGGCTCTTGCGCTCCTGATCACCACGGGAGCCCGAGCACAGACAAAAACAACCGAGGCAAAGACCACCGAGACTCAGAAGCAGATCGACTCCACGACGGGGAAGGTGATCGAGTCGTCGGTGGTCACCAGCATCGCCACCACGGAGGATATCACCGTCCGCCAGAACATGATCTATATCGATCCGGTCAAGTTCTTCGGGATGTTCAACATCGGCTACCAGCGCGCCATCACCCCGCTCTTCACGGTGGGCGGGGTGGTCCAGTCGCCGACGCAGCTCAGCGATGCAACCGGCTTCGGCGTGATCGCCGAGGGGAGATATTATCCGGGAGCCAAGGCATTCCGCGGGTTCCATGTCGGCGCCACCCTCTCGTACAACAGCATCAGCTTCGAGCACTATAACTACGAGAGCGAGGCGGTCGAGGAGGCAACCATCGACCCGGTGTCGCTCGGCGCGGTGATCGGCTGGCACTGGTATCCATGGGATGACTTCGCGGTGGAGCTTGCGCTCGGCGCCGATTATACCTTCAACGGAGTGAAGAAGAACGGGAGCGCGGAATACTTCGCAGACGACGCGCCGTTCGTCAACAATGTGCAGGGAATCCTTCCATCGTTCCGGGTACATTTCGGCTACGCATGGTAGTCCGCCGGCGGAGCGAGCATCAACGTCCCGGCCGAATCACTCCGGCCGGGACGTTCCCCTGTCTGGCGTGGCGCGACGGAGCGCCGTGATCATCATCGCGAACGAAGCCGACGCAGGAGCGATGGCGTCGGCGTTGCGATCCTGACGAGCATCAGCGCCCTGCGGGAGCACGGATAGTCTGTATACGACATAGCGGATATTCCCGGTACGGTACGATGGCCGCGCCACCTCCGCGCGTCCGTTCGGAGGTGGCAAAGGAGAGGAATCGGTAACGGCCGTCGCAGAAGGCTTTCGCCGATCGCGCGCCCCCCATATCTTTACGCGATATCCGGCGATGCAGCCGTGGTGATCCACACCGCGCCGGTCCGGACGCTCTATCGGTACCTTATGGAAGAAACATTCTACATCACCATCGTCGTCATCCTCGGGCTCCTCTTTTTTCTTCTGCCGATCATCGCGCTGATCGTCTCGAACAACGCAAAGCAGGAGATGCGCCGCCGCATGACGGCGATCGAAGAGGAGATGGAGGGCCTTCGCGCCACCATCGCGAAGCTACGGCACTCTCCCGCCGATGCCGGAACGGTGATGGCCGAAAGCATCCTCCACAAGGATATCGCGGTTGCGCCGCCGGCATCGCCGCCGGCTCCCGCCCCGGAGATTCCCGCATCTCAGCCCGAGATTCCGGTCGCAGCCCCCGAGGCGCGGCGTCCCCGCGTCCCGCTCTCCAGAACCGCGGGCCGCTCGGCCATGGCGAGCGCGCAGCCGGAGAAGCCGGAGACGGACAACCCGGTGGCGGACAACCGGGAGCCGAAGCCCGCGCGCGCACCGAAGCATGCCAGGTCGAAGGAGGAATGGGAGGATCTCGTGGGGGGACGCCTGCTGAACCGGATCGGCGCGGTGGCGCTGATCATCGGCGTCGGGTTCTTCCTGAAGTATGCGTTCGATCGCGAATGGATCACCGAGACGATGCGGGCGATCCTGGGGGGAGCCTTCGGGTTCGCTCTGCTGCTGGTCGGCTACCGCTCGTTCCGCAAGGGCTATCAGGTCTTCAGCCAGGGGCTCGTGGGGGCGGGCGTCGCCGTGCTCTATCTGTCGGTCTACGCGGCGTTCAACTTCTATGATCTCGGCATCTCGCAGACCGCCGCGTTCATCATGATGATGGCCGTCACGGTGATAGCGTTTCAGCAGGCGTTCCAGTACAACTCGGTCGCAGTCTCCCTGCTCGGATTGATCGGCGGATTCCTGACGCCGATCATGCTGAGCACCGGCCAGGCCAACGAGCTGGGGCTGTTCACCTACATCGCGATACTCGATGCAGGCATCCTCGCCATCGTGGCGGTCAAGCGCTCATGGGGTGTGCTCGAGCCGCTGGCGCTGTTCGGCACATGGGGGCTCTACACGGGATGGGCATTCGAGTATTTTCAGCCCGAGCACAAGACGGTGGCGATGATCTTCGCGTCGATCTTCTGGGCGCTCTTCCATGGCCTCGATCTCTATCGCTCGTTCTCCTCGCGCGAGCCGCTCCCTCCAGCGTCGCATGCCGTGGCGCTCCTCAACCCCGCGTTCTACTACATGGCCCTGTACGCCCTGTTCGGCGCCGGAGACCAGTGGACGCTCGCCATCTGCAGCATCGTGCTCGGCGCCATCTACTTCGCTCCGTCGCTCCTCCGCCGGAACGAGCAGGAGACCGGCATTCAGGCCGGACGCAACGCCGTGATCGCGATGCTCCTGTTCGCGCTGGCGGTCGGGGTGGCCCCGGGGAGCGCGGCCAATGAATATCTGAAGGTGATCGCCTGGGGGGCCGAGGTGCTGGGCTTCTTCTGGCTGGGCGCGCGCCTGAAGTTCTCGCCGCTCTGGATGATGGCGCTGCTGCTGCTCGCGTTCGATCTGCTGATGCTGAGCGTCTTCTCCTTCGATGCCTACGACGGCGCACTGCCGGGCATCGCGGTCACCAGAGCAGAGCTGATGGAGCTGTGGCTGGCGGTCGTCGCGGCGCTGCTGGTCATCCCGGCGCGCTCGATCGATAAGGCGGGCTGGCGCGAGTCGATCATCGCGGGGGCCCAGTATCTCTGCGCGCTTCTGGGCCTGCTGCTGCTGACCAGCATCGCCGACCGCACCACGCTGGCCCTGGTGCCGGCGCGGAGCATCGCGGTCCCCGGCCGCTCGCCGGAGCTGGTGCTTATGGAGCGCGTGGAGTTCATCGGCGCGATGATCCGCGCGTTCGTCTGGCTCGGCTACGCGCTGCTGCTGCTCGGCATCGGAGGGAGAAAGAACTGGCGCCCCGTACTGCACGCGGGGCTCGCGATGACGCTGATCGCGGTGGGCCAGGCCTGCTTCGAGGGTATCACCTACCGTCCGATCCAGAGCTATGTGCCGGTCCTGAACCTGCGCGCGGGCGCCCTGATCGCTGCGGTGCTGGCGATGATCGCCGCGGCGCGCATGCTGATGCGCCATGGCGTGAAGCTGCCGCTGATCCCGCGCGCCGCCGATATCCTCCGCATCGCAGCGGTGCTGGTGATCTTCGAGCTTCTCACCGTCGAGACCTATGATTACTTCAACGCCGCGACGCAGGCCATCGCCGATGCCGCGCCCACGCTCGGTCCCGGCGACCTTGCGCGCATAGAATACCTCGGCAACATGGAGCAGCTGGCGATCTCGGGCGTCTGGCTTCTCTACTCGGTGATCCTGATGGCGACAGGCTTTCTGCGCCGTCTCCGCTCGCTCAGAATCATCTCCTTCGCCATCTTCGGGCTGGCGATCATCAAGATCTTCGTCTACGATCTCTCCTTCCTCGACACGCTCTACCGCATCTTCTCCTTTATGGGACTCGGTGTGATCCTGCTGTCGATCTCCTTCCTCTACACCCGCTACAAGGATCAGATCTTCGGCGACCCCGAGGGGAGTGCAGCGTCCGGGCCGCTGCCTGACACGGCGGCCGGCGAAGCACTCGGGACGGAACAGAAGAACATGGAGCCACAGGACACATCCGGGAGGAGCGATGATGAGCAGTGAGGAGACGAAGCACGATGGCAACATGCTGCACACAGAGATCGAAATAGCCGCCCCCGCAGGCCGCGTCTGGAGGATCCTGACGGACCTCGACGCGTTCCCCGCCTGGAACCCGTTCATCAGGCGGGCGAGCGGAGAGCTGCGCACGGGCGGTCGGCTCGATATCCTGCTGCAGCCACACGGCGGAAGCAGCATGCGGTTCCGCCCAACGGTTCTGAACGCGACCCCGGAGCGGGAGCTGCGCTGGATCGGGCATCTGCTGGTGCCGGGGATCTTCGATGGCGAGCATATCTTCCAGATCGAGCCGAACGGCCGGGGCGGCGTACGTTTCACGCAGATGGAGCACTTCAGCGGACTGCTTCTGCCGCTGCTCCGCGGGAAGCTCCGGCGCGAGACGCTCCCCGGCTTCGAGGCGATGAACGAGGCGCTGAAGGAGCGGGCGGAGCGAGGGGAGGGATAGGCGAAGCGGCGGCCAGGATCACCAGCCGAACCATCCCTTCTTCCCCACCTTGCGGAGCACCACATGGGCGGTATTGTAGCCGCTCGCGGCGAAGATGCCGCCGCCGGGATGGGTGCTGGCTCCCGTCAGATAGAGGCTCTCGATCGGCGTGGTGTAGTCGCTCATCTCCGGCGTCGGGCGGAAGATGAACATCTGGTCGAACGCCATCTCCAGATGCATCACGTTCCCCCGCAGCATCCCGTGCTTCCGCTCGATATCGAGCGGCGACTGGATGTAGTAGTCGGTGATCGCACCGCGAAGGTTCGGCGCGTAGCGGCTCGCGGCATCGATCAGCTTCTCGGCCTCCCGTTCCCGGATATCATCCCAGCGCTCGCCGTTTGCAAGATCGTACGGATAGTACTGCCCCCAGATGAAGACTGTATGCTTCCCCGGCGGCGCGAGCGTCGGATCGATCGCCGAGAAGGTCATCACCAGACAGGCGGGGTCGCGCGACGGAACGCCGCGCAGATAATCGGCGTAGGCATGGTCGAGATAGCGGCCGCTGGGGCAGAGAAGCTGCAGTCCGGTATGCGACGGATGCGGCGTCCGGGGATCAAGCGCTGCCGGATCGTGCGGCATCGCCGTGTAGTTCGGCAGCTCATCCGACGCGCAGCGGATGATCATCCCGAACCCGTTGCCGACCCTAAGATTATCGATCCGGTCGGCGAGCTTCGATGGAAGATTCTCCCGTCCCACCAGCGAGAGCATCGTCGTCACCACATGCGTGTTGGCGATCACCGCCCGGCTCGCGCCGAACCTCTCGCCGCTCTCCAGCTCCACCCCGACCGCGCGGTTCCGCTCGACGACGATCCGTTTGATGGGGGCGCCGGTGAATATCGTTCCCCCATCCGACTCGAAGCGCCGGGCCATCGCCTGGGTCAGCATGCCGCTGCCGCCGCGCGGACGCTTGGCCCCCGACTTGTGGATCATCGAGTGCCATCCCACGAAGTCCGCCGTGGCCGGCTCGCTCGGTGGCGGTCCCGACTGCGCCGCCAGCCACAGAAGCGATGAGCGAACCGCCTCCGACTCGAACGTCTCGTTGACGATCTGCCCGTAGCTTGTGAAGATCTTCCGCAGCGTCGAGGCGACCTCCTTCTTCCTGCCGAACTTCCCGCTCATCATCGTCCGGAGCAGGTTCCCCGGCGTCGGCGGCTTCAGAAACGCCTCGAACACCCCCTCGTTGATCGCCCCCCAGAACTCGATGAACTCGCGGTAGCTCTCGGCATCCCGCTCGCTGATGCGCGCTATCGACTCGATTGTCCGCTCCACATCCCTGTAGTACGCCAGCCATTCCCCGTCGGGGGTGGGGTGCCATGCGAACGGGTCCATCTCGATATACTCCAGCCCGAACTTCTCCAGCTCCAGCTCCCTGATCACCGGCGTCAGATGGATCATGATATGTGCCGATCCCCCCACATCCATCTGATAGCCCCCGAACATCTCCTCGGTCGCGACCGCCCCGCCGACCATCTCCCGGCGCTCGAACACGGCGACCTTCAGTCCGGCCTTCGCCAGATAACAGGCGGTGGTAAGGCCATTGTGGCCGGCACCGACCACGATGCAATCGAATTGGGAATCTGCCACGAGCGGATATCGATAATGAATGAGGGACCGGCGCGATGCCGGACGACCCGGCATGCCGGGATGGTACGAACGCTCCGGCGGCGGGGAAGGTTCCGGCCCGGCCGAGCGCAATGGATGCCGGAAAGAATATCTCAGAACATGGTGTTGCCGTTGGCAGCATGCTCCGGCACCACCTGCAGCACATCCCAGTGCTCGACGATCTTTCCGTTTCCATCCAGGCGAAAGATATCGATCCCCGCCCAGTCGCTCTCCCCCGGCCACTGCTGATAGCAGTGGAGCACCACATACTCCCCCTCGGCGATGGCGCGCCTGAAGTGGACGCGCTTGCCGGGATATTCCGCGGCCATCTTCGTGAAATACTCGATGAACGCCTCCTTGCCATCGCCGACGCCCGGGTTATGCTGGATATACTCCTCCCCGACGTAGCGCTCGACCGCCTCGGCGGGTTTGCACTGGTTGAACATCATATCGTAGAACGACATAACGTTCCGTTTGTTCAGCTCGATCTGCTCGTCCATGCGCTCTGATAATGGAATAATGAGTGGGAGATGCGGAACAGGATTCCCGGATACGGCTTCCTCGAACGGAGTGATCGCGGTATACAGTTCCGACGATCCGTGGATCGATGGCGCATACATGCCGCACGCGCCGCGATCCATCATAAGGATTTTCCCGCATGCGATCATCCTCCCGGCCAGTGACCGGCGGGATATCACCCACCGCGGCCCGGAAGGTCCATCATCCCTGGCCCGGCACGGAACGCCCTGAACACAGAGCCGCCCGGCACCATGCGCATGGTGCCGGGCGGCCTGCCTCAAAGAACATCACCCTCAGGGGTAGGATGTCTTACTTCACTACCGTCAGCATCTTCGTCTCGCTCCAGGTGCCACTGACCAGCTTGTAGTAGTAGTTGCCCGATGGAAGATTGCTCACATCCAGCGTCAACTCATACGTCCCTGGCTGCTGGTACTCGTCGACCAGCTTCTGCACCATCGTCCCCTTCGCGTCGAACAGATAGATCTGCGTCGCGCCGTCCAGTCCCAGGCTGTAGGTGATCTTCGTGACCGGGTTGAACGGG